>Ga0325401_1004047_pt1 | contig 13694 bp, 6 predicted proteins | sample PopdelMetagenome_FD_205666 | JGI IMG/M metagenome (GOLD analysis project Ga0325401, IMG submission 205666) | Populus deltoides microbial communities from Bellville, Georgia, United States - Xylem-PdKOR-R2 | ecosystem: Host-associated > Plants > Phyllosphere > Stem > Wood/Secondary xylem | place...
CCTACAGGCTCTGCCATGTCCATGTGAACTCAGGGGCAATACCATTTAATTATTTGATTATGATGCACATGGCAATCTAGACTTACTTGTCTAGTAATAACAGTTGCTGCTGATGGGTATATCAAGTCAAGAACGCTGTTGTGGTGGGACAAGTGCGAGTGAATATTGAAGCTTTGAGCACAGCCTACGTGGTTGAGAGAATTTTCACTTCTTGGGAGCATATTTAAGGAAAATTTAAAGAAGGAAAAAAAAAAAAGAAAGAAAGAAAAACGTATCTCTTTCTTCTATTTCTCACAAATCACATCCATCACTGATCTAAAAAGCATTCCTTCACAGACTCTCTCTTTGCCATCTCCAGGCTGCGCAGATTCTGACTGAAAATAGTGAAGGCATGGGAATCCAAGAGGACCTAGAGCAGTGTAAGAATCGTGCTGAGCATGAAGGGGTAAGGGAACCACTCATGGACAAGAAAAATCAATCAGGCGAACAAGATGGGTCTTTTGCTCAGAGTAGCAGCAAAGAAAGTGCTTGGATGGTTTACCTCAGCACTTTTGTTGCAGTCTGTGGCTCTTTCGCATTTGGCTCATGTGTAAGCTTACCTCCTTTTATTTAGGAACTTACAATACTGATAATTAGCTCTGTTTCCTAAGTTAGCTCGTGTTCGTACATATTTCTTGACAAGCAAGAGTCTTGATTTAATTTGCTGCATGTGGTTTCAGGCAGGCTATTCATCACCCACAGAAAATGCTGTCAGGGAAGATCTCTCTCTATCTCTAGCAGAGGTTAGTTACTAAATTGTCTCCCAGTATATTAAGCACCTATCCAGAGCTAAGTAACCGGTTGATTTGTCCCCTTATCAATTAGCCTCCTAGCTTGTCAGAAACATGCAAACTTGAGCTGTGGAAGAATAATTGATTTTCAGTAGACATTACAAATATGGCTCCAGATCCACTGCGGAAATTGAACTTAAGAGAAAAGTTTCTAGGATCAAAAGATCAGCTAGATCTAGGGTACTTGTATTAAGAAAAGCATCCCCTGTTTACTGATGATGCTGTTTTAAACGCAGCAAAATGAACTCTTTGGTTTTTAGCTTCCAAACTTATATGTGCTACTTACTCTGTGTTTGTATGAACTATGAAGTATTCCGTGTTTGGTTCAATATTGACATTCGGTGCAATGGTTGGTGCAATCACAAGTGGGCCCATTGCTGATTTAATTGGTCGGAAAGGGGTAAGTAGAGATATGCTGTGATGAACATTTTTGGATCTAGTGCTACTTGTGTAGGACTCAACCCTTGTATGGAATGTACGCAGGCGCTGAGAGTGGCTACCAGCTTCTGTGTTGCCGGATGGCTAGCCATCTACTTTGCTCAGGTTTGTGTCATCTTAATTTCAGAAGCAAAAGGGATTTTTTTCCCCCAGACATATTATCTTATTTCTTGTTACCCTCTCAATTAATACAAAACAGGGGGTTCTGGCATTGGACCTCGGGAGACTGGCAACAGGTTATGGAATGGGAGTCTTTTCTTACGTGGTAGAATTTTAATCTTCTCGCATTTGCTCCTCAACACGCCTCTACGCACATGGTAGAATATATGTTACTAATGAATTCGATTATGATGTTGACATCTTGACAAGGTACCTGTTTTTATTGCTGAAATTGCACCCAAGAATCTTAGAGGAGCACTAACAGCTACAAATCAGGTAAAGATATACTTCTGACAGAACTTGAGAAATGTATCTTTTCATATGATAAACATAATTTCACAAGCTGTGGGGTGTTATGAGGGGACATCAACTTTCTAAATTACGTTTTCTATTGAGGCTTAGTTGGACGGAGTGGATATTTAATATATAATGCAAACCAAAATGTAATGGGAACCGTGCTGGATCCTCTCTAATCATATCATCTCATGATGCAGCTTATGATCTGCGGTGGAGTGTCTGTTGCATTCATAATAGGAACCGTGCTGACATGGAGGGCTTTGGCATTGACTGGTATTCCTTGATCTATTGCCTACTCAATCATCACGGGATCCAGAATGGGCATTATTTTTCAGAAAATTTAAATGGTTGGGTAGAAAACACTAAAAATATTTGTAGAGCAGGAAGCTTACCTCTAGAGTGCTTGCAGGGCTTATTCCTTGTGCAATTCTGGTTTTTGGCCTCTTTATGATTCCCGAATCTCCCAGATGGCTGGTAACGAACAGCAATTGAATACACACTCTGCCTACACTCACACACACACACACACACACATATATATAATGAAAATGGCGTGGTTACAGGCAAAGAGAGGACGTGAAGAAGAGTTTCAAACAGCTCTACAAAAGCTTCGTGGCAAGGAAGCTGATATATATCAGGAGGCAACTGAAATCAAGGTTCTTATCTGAAATCTGTATTCTGCATGCTGTTAATGTAGTAGCAATTTGAAGAAAAGTATGATGAGTTCTATGCTTTTGTGACAGGAGTACATAGAAACTCTTGAACGGCTCCCGAAAGCCAGATTCCTAGATTTGTTTCAAAGAAGATACCTCCGCTCAGTCATTGTATTATTCCTTTTTGCAACCTTCCAACCCTATATTTCTTTATTTTCCAGTTGGCCTCACCAGAAAGGATTTATTTTTCATGAACTCTGATAGTCAATTGATACATTTTATGCCAATTTGATCAGATAGGAGTAGGACTGATGGTCTTTCAACAATTTGGAGGAATCAATGGGGTCTGCTTTTATGTCAGCAATATTTTTGAGTCAGCAGGTAAAGAGGTCTTGATAAACACTACTATCAAAGGAGATACATGGCCCCTGCCCTTTCCACCAAACAGGGAACTAAACATAAAATTTTATATCCACCCTGCTTTCAAGTCAGCAGGCCAATATTTGATGCACATATAGCATAAATAAAAGTTAGGGTTATCAAATCCTAAGATTAGAGCCCTCAACATTGTACAGGAATAGAAAAAATTTCTAATATTTTATAAAAAGTCTGAACAATGTGAGTTTGAATCCGTAATAAATTAGACATTCCTATTTATACTAGTTCTAGAACTAGAATCCTTTATAGAAAAAGTATTTCTGATTAACACTTGCCTAACTAATAGAATCCATGTAGTATTAGGATTCCTAATTAGTAAAATCCTAATTCAATTAAAAATTCTAATCTAAATAGAAAAAATAATCCAAATAAAACAAGATACATAAAAATAATCTCACACACTAACTTCCATCCTAAAAGCCTTCCTGATCTCCGATCATGAAAGAATTTTAACCCAGTAGAAAACAAAGCCTTCATACATCAACCAAAGAACATCAAATAATTCAAGCTTTTTTGCTGATACTTTCTAGAATGTTTTGATTCTCCATTGGTACTATAATATTTGAAATTCTGCATTATTTCAGGATTTTCTCCCAGTCTTGGAACCATAATCTATGCCATTCTTCAGGTTTCTTTCTTTCAGTAATTTTGTTAACTTCAAGAAATCAAAATGTCATACTCCAATAGGATTATGTTGAAAAAAAAAATATTTTGTAGGTTGTGGTTACCGCCCTCAACACAATCGTAATAGATAAAGCTGGAAGAAAGCCTTTATTACTGGTAAATTTCTGTTCAACGCAGTTAGCTCTGGAAATTTCATCTTGACTCCTCACCCTTCAGGTGTTGAAAGTTAATTTATCTATGTATTCCAGGTTTCTGCATCAGGACTGATTCTTGGCTGTTTAATAACTGCGATTTCATTCTACCTAAAGGTTATTGCTAACTTTAGACCTCATAAATGCAATGTCTCTCTCAAATACTGACATGTAAAAGTGACCTTCTGCAAAACTAGGTTAATGAATTGGCAGTCAAATCAGTCCCGGCACTTACTTTAACTGGCATACTGGTAATTATAATCATTGTCAAATAATATTTCTCTTGAGATTGATCTCCAACTATGTAACTTCTCATTTACGTATCTTTGATAAATACTTTTGGTTCAGCTATATATCGGCTCATTTTCAGCAGGAATGGGTGCAGTTCCATGGGTAATAATGTCTGAGGTAATCTAAGTTCCAAGATGAAAATTCCATCTATGAATTCATTATTCCACCCAAAAAAGACAATTGCCTTTTGTTGCAGATTTTTCCAATAAATATTAAGGGAGTGGCTGGAAGCTTAGCAACACTTGTGAACTGGTTTGGTGCATGGGCGATTTCCTACACTTACAACTACCTTATGTCCTGGAGCTCCTATGGTAAACAAATCTAAAACTTATTCAACAAAACGATGCAAAAATTTAGCATAATACAAAGAATCAATTTATTGGCAACCAGCTCGCAAGATAAATAAATAAAGGAAGAACTGAAATAAATACCAAGAGCTACATAGTAGTTTTTAAGAACGATATCAAGATGTGCAAAAGTGAAAACATTTAGTTTCAAAGACAGCTCTGGTTCACAAAGCAGTTAGTTAAATTATACAAGAATGGTTTTCAGGTACCTTCATTCTTTATGCTGCAATCAACACGCTGGCTATAGTGTTTGTGGTCATGGTGGTGCCAGAAACAAAAGGGAGAACTCTGGAGCAAATCCAAGCAGCCATTAATACATAGAGAAATAGACAGGATGTATTGAATACATTTGTTTCACGGAAATAAAGACCCTTACCCAGATATGATCTACTCTGACGGACCATTTACCCCTTTTGAGGGCAACCAGAAGAAATTTTGGAAAATACTTCCTAGCATGAAGTATGATGCTTTTCACATAAACAACTCAGTCGTATAAGTAGTACAACCTTGGTATCTTCTGTGATTTTGTATTCAAAACTGCTGCTTTTTTTTTTTTTTGCCCCTCTCTTTTCACTCGGTAAATTATGAACAGAACATCAACCGTTAATATATAAACAGCATGCCCATAAGTGGAATTATCAGGTGAAAAAAGAAGAAAAAAGACAACATTAATATCAAAATTACAATCTCTGATAATTTTATTTCCGCTCCCAATTTAGTTCTGGCATCATATACAGTCTCGTTCTAAAACCCAGTATCATGAGTCACTCCAATTTGACCAGTCAAATAATACATTAAGAATAAAAATACATATGTTTTATTTAATATGGAAAACTTCCGACTTCCATTGTAGAGAAACGTCAAGTCAACCCAGCTCCATCCACTACACTGATCAACTTATAACAGGAGATTAACAAGAGATTTATATCTAAAACATGTATCAATTTCAAGATCCCAGAAGTTGGGTCTAGTGCTTCATGAAATCATAACCATCATTATCAAAAAGTTGTATCAGGTTAGAGTTGCCAGTTCCCATATCTTTATTTTCCCATCATCACTTGTGGAAGCAAGTAGCCGGGTTTCCTGGCAAGAATCAACAATCATATACAGAAACACAATACAGATACAATCACGATTTCAATACTAAGCATTAATTCCCCGCCCCCAGCACAAAAAGTTTGAAAATGAGAAACCAAATAAAGGGCACTATAGGCTCTAAGATAGGTGATGTCCTCACCCTTTTTAGCCTTTTCAAGATGTGAGCTCAAGCTTTTCATCTTTTCAGTACAGCTAAATGATATAAAACCATTTTAACCAAAATTGCGCTAGTTTTAGCAGGGTGAATGGTGAGAGAACAGAAGTTTCAAGTGTCAGCACATGTTTTTTTTATTATTACTGTTGCTGTGCAGTAGATAGTAGTATAATTGTTTCAGGATAAGTATCATCAGGGCAAGCAGGGAAATATATATTTGGTTTACAAGGACACTTGAATGGCAAGCATCACTCTATCGTCATAGAACCCAAGAATCTACTACCAACCCCCCTTCCTCTCCTCCCACCAGATCCTATTGTACTTAATTTAAGCATTCATTTCAGCACAAACACAAACATCAAATACACTATAAAAAAATTGCTGTGAGTGTGTAATCTCAACACTTCCAAAAGAAAGCTTACCCCAGGGCCCCATTGCACTGAGTTTATGTCCATATTGTGAGCCTTTTCCCTTTTCAGCAACAGTTTATATGAAGGACCGTCAACCTGTAACAAACACACAATAGTCTTACTTAATCCTTCTTTTCCTAATTCACTAATCAATATATCAAGTCAAGAGTAAGGCATCCTCAATTTATGAGCATCCATAAATAGGAACTTCACAAGGTCGCATTACCTCATCAGACCAATTTCAAATCAAAATCAGATACAAGTGTTTCCATCTATGTTGTGATAATTTATTTCAAAAGGTTACTTAGGTGATTAGCTTATAGTTTTTGCAATCAACCTGAAATTTGGCATTCTTGAGATACCAGAACTGAGTAAAATCTATAACTAATTTTATGAAATAAGATTACAAAAAAGGTAAAGTGTAAGAAATTCACAAGAAAAACTAAGTTGAGTAAGAATGTGTTTGTTGCTCGCACACAAGGGATCACAAGTTGCACTCTTTAGCAATGTTAGCAAAATGTCCACTTTTTAGGACAAAAGTGCCCCAATAGTGATTTGCACTAAAACTGTTTTCAGGACAAGGTGGTTAGTTTCATTTTCCCCCCACTCAGAGCAATAATAATTAGTTCTTTCCTTTCTTTAAATATCCATCCAACTTTTGAGTTTTGAGGATAATTCTCTCCATGCCACTATACTGGACAAAAATTATTGAAACAGGAAAAGTTCACAAATCAAAGGATTTGGATATGAAGCAATTAAGCAGCAGAAAAAACTAATATAAAAAAAAATGAAAGCAAGAATAAATCGAGAGAATCGAACCATTGAACTTCTAAATAATTTATCTAAGATGTGAAAACTGAACTGAGAAAAAGAAAGAAAAAACCTAATGAAAAACAGTTGCTTAATTTAAACCACCACCACTCCATGAAGTTCATTGTCAGGAATAACAAAGATAGGTAACAGATAGATAAGGAGGGGGGATCCGTTGAGACTTAGAGAGTGAAAAATATATTGAACTCCAAAAACCATGTCCTCAAGCACTTTTATCCTAAGGAGTAAATAAATAAGCAGTTTTCATCCCAAAAGGCAGGTAGCTAACTTGTGAAAGAGAGAACTTAGCAGCTATCCATACATGGTAATGTTGTTTATGTCTACATACTTGACATGCTGCAAAAACAATTTAAGGGGTTTTTGTTATTTCGATGCAATGCAAATAACAGAGCAACTTCCCTGGTATGTTAAATCAGTAGATATAATAAAGTGAGGGCATAAATTATTAATACCAAACCATCTTTGTTCTCCAGAAAAAACCGTAGACCATCATCAGCTGCTCCGCTTGCTATAATACCTTCCCTGTTCAAAATTTAAGGGGTGCAAAAACATAGAATTTAGAAAGAACCAATACTGAAAGACAAAGAGTAACCCAGAAAAAGTATATGTTACCCATAACATCCAAAAGAGCACCCAATGATAAGTTGATAAAGAAAGGGAACAGCCAGAAACAACGTAAAACAATGAAGAAGACATGATATTTTGTTCAATTAAATTAAAGGGTTGCTACCTTGACCAATGAACTGAAAAGATCGTTCGATCATGATAACCTGAGAGAGTGCAAAGATGATTCCTGAAAAACAAACCATGTTGTCAACAAGTATTGTTTTGTGTGTGGGCAAGCACCCTGCATAATTTGAAAATGGCCTATAATTTCATCATACCAAATACAAATGAAATGAAAATTGATACCTTTGGGGTGTGAATCCCAAATCCGTTCTTATTCTTTTTCTAACTATCATAACTAAATAAACTTTGATAAAACTCATAAATACGATTTGTTAATGGATGTGGATAAACATTTTGGGCATCCAAAATAAAAGGTGGACAACAGGTTAGGGATGGGGAGCATATGCTATAATTATCTTATGCCACATAAATCTCACATCAAATTGGCGTGTAAGAGCATCATAATCAAGTCTTTGTTTCCTGAATTATTCAAATAAAGCACATTGATAATATGTTGTAGGGAAAGAGAGCACAAACACCAAAACAAAAGAATCAATATAGAATAGAAACAAAATCACCAACAAGAGAGACACTCAATCTTGAAGAAAACAAATCAAGAGAGACAAACTCAATCTTGAAAGCAAAACAAGAGACACTCAATCTTGCAAAAACTCAAAGTTTTAATTTCAATTAATAATTCAAGGACCAAAATAACTAATGTCTGGGTGCTTATGTATATGCATCAAACCAAATAAAATTGAAAAATCTAACAAGTCTTAGATCAATAAAAAAAAATCCCAATTTAACAACTGAATAATAAATACTAATATTTCTAAAAATAAAATATAGAATAATCACACAATATTAAAACTCCTGATCAATTAAAAACCAATTTCCATTGTAGTACTTCATTCTCTCATGGTTGGAAAAAAACTCAACCTCAAGTTCTAAAGTGTTGAAATAGCAAAAACTCCATGAAGTGGCAAGCACTCCCTGAAAATTTGTTTTTTGCATTTGAAGCATTTCAATCTTCTGTAAGCAATATTAGCAATAAGATAGTCTACTCGGCTATAATATTGAATTTAGAAGGAACATTAAAGTCAATTTGATCAACCTCATCTTTGAGCTCTCCAAGAATAGAATCTTTACTCATGGCACTTCAAAATCTTCTTATACTATATTAGTTGTTTGAACTTCTTAATCTGTAAATTTGTGCTCATCTTGTGTTTGCACAACCATAATTTCCTCTAATAAGATTCTCCAATGTTTTCTTCAATGCATTCATCAACTTGTTCTACACTAGTTGTTTAAAACGCTCAACTTCTATTTTGAATTGACAAATATATTATTGAATTTTGTATGATTAGTTTGCAAATTTGCATGGTTTGGATTTGGGTTTCTAAAGAATTAACAGTGCTAGTGATTTTGGTGACCTCAATGTTGCTAATCAATGGAGGTTGATAAATTGCATGCTATGACAATCTGACTTTTGGTTTTGGAGGATAGATGGTATTAATAAGATGCATATTCCCGTAGTACATTCGTAATTTACCCATATCTGTGAGTCGAATATCCATCTTACAACAATTTTCATAAAATTTTCATAAACACAAGTGTAATTAAGTTCAAATAAAGCCAAAACAAAATGTTTCACATATTGAATTGAAAAACAGCAAATTCCTCAAACATAAATATATCCTCCAAAATGTTTCATGTAATACATCCACTTCGATATATAGGAGAACCTAAACAAACAAAACAAAGCTTATCTATCTTCTTTATTCCTGAAGAACTACACTTCTCCTATCAGAATTATATTTTCTATGAATTTCAAAAGATTAACCATGAGCAAGAGTAGTATACATTCTTGTTCCTCAAACCATATAAATCATATCAATAAAGTAGCTTATAGGAATAGCTTATCACAAAGCCAAAAGAAAAGAAATCCACCAACCCTACAGATGTTGGCACAAATTCTGGAAACAAATAGAATTCCCAACTAGCTCGGCAAAGTAAAGTTAGTGTGGGTGGAATTTTGCTCAATTATCACATATATGTGACTTTGGGAATCTGTGGTACTACCACTAATTCTATTTGATTTGTCTTCTTCTTTTTTTATGTTCTTTTAGTAGACTTCTTTTTGGTTTGAAAAAACCAGAACCCTAGATTTGGTATCGGCCAAATTGGCAAAGTAATTGCGGGAAGAAAAAGAGACGAGAAACACACAAATTTCAAGGTGGGCGCCAAAATGATCTAGGATAGGAGAAGAAAAAATCACCAAAACCAAAGAATTAAAGTAGAATAGTAACCAAAACTCACCAACAAGAGACACACTATCTTGAAGGGACCAAATTAAAAAAGACACACTCAATCTTGAAAGTAAAACAAGAGATACACACTCAATATTGTATAAACTCAAAGTTTTAGTCAATAATTCAAAGCCCAAAATAACTAATGTTTAAGTACTTATTTATATACACCAAACCAAATAAAATAAAATAAAAACCAATAAGTCTTACTTCAATAAGGAAACTAAAATCCTAATTTAACTACTAATATTCCTAAATATTTAAATCTAGAATAATTACATAATATTAAAACTAATAAATAAATAAAAACTAATTCCCATTGTTGTCCTTCATTCTCTGCCACAATAATTCTAGTGTCATTTGCAAAAATACACAGAATATCAAATGGCCTACTACTTAGGACCAACAGAATTTCAATCCATAATTTCAAATATTTTTTTTTCACAAGTCATTCACACTAATTTGAAGTCATTTCTTTATTTGAATTCTAATAGTGAAGGTGCACTATAAGATGTAAGAAATGAAAAGTAGAAGACCCAATAAGCATAAAGAGCATGCTTCTCACCAAGGAGCGTGGTCATCACCCAACACCATCCTCCCAACATCTGTTTCCCATATTTTTAGGGTAAGATCATCACTGCAAAGTCAACCCAAAATCCATTCAATTGCTTTTGTTTCTAGATACCTTAAAAATAAAAATCACCCCAACCAATGATCATCAAACTTAGGAAAAAGCTTTACATACCTACAAGTAACCATTCTGTCTCCTTCAGCGTTAAAAGAAAGTGCCCAGACAGTAGAAGAGTGACTACTGAGTAGGAAACAACCCTTGTTCAATTAGATTAGCTCGTCATATTGCAAAGGGAGTTATCAATAAGCCAACAAATAACATTAACTAAAGTCTATGTGAAACCTAACTATATCAGCTAGCATGCATAATGGTCTAATGCAAAAGAATAGCACGTCTACAAGAGTAGCATAAAAGCAAAGGAAGGGGTGGGGGAGGGAGGAAGGAAGGAAGGGAAGAGAGAGAGTACTTGTTAGATTCACCTAAGGTTTGAACACAATGCCAATCACCAGTGCCATCCTCAGCCCAAACCTGTATTTCTATGAAAATTATAAAGTTGATCTCATATTTTTAAATTGTTTTGAAAGCAGGAATGGAAATTTTGCAATCGGCTTTTCACAAAGAAAGAAAAAGAAAAGGCAGAGATGAGCAATTTTACCCATAAAAAAGTACCTTAACAGTATTATCATAACTACAAGAAAACAAAACATCCACAGTTGGATGCCATTTAACCATTTTAACATCTTGTGTGTGTCCTTGCAAAACCGAAGCACACTCGAATTCATTCCCAGGCATCACTTCCCAAATCCAAACAGTCTTATCCCGACTACACGTCGTAAGGAACGAACCAGATGCATTCCAAGACACACTTTTCACTTCATTTTCATGACCCTAAAAAGTAAATAAATTATTAGTCCCAGGTATGATAAAATTTTATCAAACTGGAAAAAAAAAATCTTTTTTCTTAAATTAAATACCTCTAAAGTAGAAACACATTCAAAATCACCGCTAATATTTTCCCAAATGGAAGTGGTGGCATCAAAGCTGGCGGTTGCCAACAATTTCCCAAAAGGTGACCAGGCACACGACCGAACAGTTCTAGTGTGTGTTTCTTCCAGAACTGCCTGCAGTCATCCCATAATTAATCATAAGATTCTCCCAACACAAGAATCTACTAAATTAACACAACTTCCTAACCAAACACACGACCAAAATATTCTAGTATAGGTTCCAACTTTATCTGACTTGCAAAAGATGAAGAAGAAGAAACTTTGCAGTGGCAAAGGCGTGTGGAAGGAGTCTGCTCCCAGATTCGAACAGTCTTATCGCCGCTACAAGAAGCGAAGACAGGAGAAGTTGCTGTGGCTGGATTCCAAGCTAAGCTCCAAACCCTATCGGTGTGTCCTTCAAGTGTTTGAATCTCTTTCAGTATCATATTGCCGTCGTCGTACAAATCCATGCTCAAATGACTTGTGTATCTCAATTTACGCTATGTAGTCAGAAAAATATTCTCAAGTAAGAAATAGATTTTATTTTATTTTCAGTTTGATTATAAAAAATTTCAGTAGGCATCAAAATAAGAAAATCATATATATCCCTGTGATATAGTTTTATCGATTTACTAAAAAATAAAGAAAATATATGCCACTTAGATCAATCAATGGAGCATGTTTAAACAACTTGTTAATATAAAAAAAGAACAAAGCAAAAGAAATAGGCTTTATTTCTTATTAATTAATATTAATACTAATAAACTAAAAGAGCTACTATTCTTACTATTCGTTATTGTATATCTACTCCCTAAATGAACATTACTATTTTTCAATTTTTCATTTTGATTGTTGAACTTTACTCTTTTTTTTTTTTTAATTTCATCTTTCCATGTCATATTTGTGGTAATTAATGTGTTTATAGTTTTTTTTTTTGCATATTATTTGCAATTCAAGGTTTGTGTGGAGTTTTCAATTTGAAATTGAGGTTAATTTGATGAAATAGAAAAAATATATGTTATAAAAAAAATAAAAAATAATAATGGGGCTTTCTTCAAATTCATGCAAAAAAATCATTTTTGCATTCAAAAATTATCCATTTACTCATTTTGGTCCTTTTAGTTTTAGAATTTCATGTTTAGTCCTAAAATTTATTTTTTTTACATTTCAATCTCTAACTTTAAAAAAAAAAAGAGAAAGTTGATGGAAAATAAGAAAGAAAGAAAAGGTAATCGGTTAATCAAATCTTAGTTACAAAAAAGCCAGTCTTGGTTTTATTAGGTTTCTCTTAACGAAAGAAGTTTTATTGAGGTGATTTTGAACATCACCGCAACAAGTAGATCGAGACTTGGGATATATTTTTTTTTAATTTTGGTTTTTCTATTAATTTTAGGGTATTTTTAGGTTGCGAACTTGTTTATTTAAATGCAAAGAAAAGGTACAAGGACAAAAAAAAAACTTTTCTCTTGTTTTTTGGTTTTTGTTAGATTTGCCTAGAGTTTTTATTTTTATTTTACAATATTGTTTGGAACCATGTGAATTGAATTGATTTTTCAGGACTAAATCAATTTATGTGTTTGGAATTTTTTCAAGGTACAGACTTGAATTTCAAATAAAATTTAACTCTTAAAAAATAAACCAGAAACATACTCAAGAATTAAATTCTAATTGGTATTGGAAATTATTTTCCATAAATACCCTCTCTCTAATTCCTTTTAAAAACCCTAACTTACATCTCTTAATTCCCCTACTCCATTACTAGATTATTAGAAGGCATGTTATGACACCTTGTGGAGTTATTTCTGGTGCAGGTTTGTTTTAATAAATAACGATTGTTTTTATCTTTTTGGAATTACAAAGTTTTGTTTTAAGCTTATTGACTATTGTTTTTTTTTTAAAAAAAAAGTAAAAGAAGAGAAAATTGTGTCTGTGATTAAGGAAAAGGATTGATATGGTAATTTAAGAAGGGGGCAAACAATTGATTACAGAGAAGTGATGGAATAAATATGACTGCATCAGGCATACACATCTAGATGGTCCATGAAGAGCTGAATGGGAGGGGTTTCCTTCTGGGACTAGCAGCAGCAGGAGCTGCTGCTGCTGCCTCTGCTCTCTTTTGCTTGTAAGCATATACCGAAGGAATTTGAGTTTGGTAGAGAAATGTTGTGATCCTCAGGGATGTTTGTCAAGAGAAGATGCCTATCAGTGGTTCTCCCTAACTTTGCCTACAAAGGCTTGTGGCTATGGCCATATACACGTGGTCAACAATAGCTCTTGATGACTTTGGGTATGGAACTGCTAAGAAATTGCAGAAGACCAACTTCATTAGTTTTTTATTTGTCCATAATATAAGACGTTATTAATTCAATAAGAGTTCTTGATGGGAGACATGATTAAT
>Ga0325401_1004049_pt1 | contig 13692 bp, 6 predicted proteins | sample PopdelMetagenome_FD_205666 | JGI IMG/M metagenome (GOLD analysis project Ga0325401, IMG submission 205666) | Populus deltoides microbial communities from Bellville, Georgia, United States - Xylem-PdKOR-R2 | ecosystem: Host-associated > Plants > Phyllosphere > Stem > Wood/Secondary xylem | place...
GAATAAAAATGTTGGGTTTGTTTTAAATTATAGATTAGATGAAACAAGAATATTCTTATATTTAGTCTATATTAAAACCTAAAGTTGTTATATTTGAGGGTAAGATTTGTTTATGAGTGCTTTTATTTTTTATACTTTGGTAGCTAGAGAAAGAAAAGAAAAAAAAATGAGTTTTGGGTTATCTTGGAATTTTAGATAAGAGAGTAATTTTATGAGACCTTGTAATCTCCTACTTTTTCATAGTGAATTTATATGATCGTCTCGCTCATAGAGTAAACCTAAGTTACTAAACCACATAAATTTTGTGTGTGCTCTTGTATGATTGATTGTGTTTGTCTTTTATATTTATCTATTTGCTAATTGGTTTGGGATTTTAAGGTTGTTTTCGCTATAAAATGCTATCAGAGTTAGCTTGGTTATGAGTTGGCTTTTGCAATGACGATAAAAGTAACATCGGTGATAAAGTTTGATATAGAAAACCTTAATGGTAGGTACAAATTTAAGTGTGCCTTGTTGTTCAACAAGGTTTATTTAAGGTACTAAAAGTTGTAGACAGTTTGTCTAAGGGAATTGATGATAAAGAGAAAGAAAGATTTCATGGAACGTACACATAGTGCTATTCAGCTTTGCTTGTCTGATTAGGTTCTGAGAGATGTTGTTGAAGGGACTACAACTGCTGAATTATGGACAAATTTGAAAACTCTTTACATAACCAAATCTCTAATGAACTAATTATATTTAAAGCATCGGTTCTATACTCATTGGATAAAAGAAGGCATGCCCTTTAAAAACCATCTTGATGAATTCAATAGAGTAATTTTATATTTGTGAAATCTTGGTATTAAGATTGAAGATAAGGACCAAACTTTGATGTTATTGTGTTCATTACCCCTATCTTATGATCATTTTATTGATATTTTATTGTATAAAAGAGATAGTCTTATTTTAAAAAAATGTCAAAGCTTTCTTAAACTCTAGGGAGTTAAAAAAATGAGGGGTAGATGGTCATGATGATGATCATGAAGAAGGCTTAATTATGAGGGGTATAATAAATAATAAGGGTTCGAGTAATGGAGGTATGTTTAAATCAAAATCAAAGTCTAGAAAAATTAAATGCTTTGAATGTTATGAAGTAGAACACTTTAAAAAGAACTATTATAAATAAAAAGATAAAGGAAATTATAAGGAAACCTCTGATGCTATAAATATTCCTGGTAAAAGGAAAATCTTGATGATGTTGCAAGTGTACTGATATCTATTGGTAGGTCAAATGATGAGTGAATTCTTGATTTGGATTACACATGTTATATTTTTCCTAATATAAGTTAGTTTGACACTTATAAAGTTGTTAGTGATACTATTTTATTAGGAGACAACAAAGGACTTTCTATTGTTGGTGTGAGTACAATTTGAATTAGGATATATGTGTTATTGTTAGAACACTAAAGGTTTAATATATTTTAGAGATGAAAAAGAATTTAATTTCTTTGACTCTTATTAATTCCTAAGGTTATAATTATTGTGCTAATGATGGAGTTTTGAGGGTTTGTAAGGGTGATTTTATTGTGATGAAAGAAAAACTGGTTAATGGCCTCTATTATCTTTAAGGTTTAACAATTATTGATTTAGGTAGTGTATTATTTGTGGTTGATTTGGATAATGCTTTCACTTAATTATGGCATGTATGGTTGGGATATATGGATGAGAAAAGAATGATAAAGTTAAGCAACTGAGATTTGTTGGGTAGTAAAAAAACAAGTAAATTGGATTTCTATAAGCATTTTGTTTATAGCAAACAGTGCAAGGTGATTTTCAATATGGGTACTTCATTATGCTAAGGGTATTGTGGATTATATTCATTTTGAACTTTGGGGTTCTTCTTTTGTTATGTCAAAAGGTGAATCACAATATCGATTGACATTTATTAATGATCACTCTAGGAATGTCTAGATGTATTTTTAAAAAAGAAAAAGTGATGTGCTCATCACCTTTAAACGGTGAAAAACCTTGATTGAGAAGCAAACTAGTAAGAATATCAAGCATTTAAGAACTGATAATGGTTTGGAATTTTTCTTTAGTAAGTTTGATTGGTTTGGTATGAATAAAAAAATTGCTAGATATCTCATTGTCAGGAATACACCATAATAAAATGAGGTTATAAAATGTATGTACAAGACACTCTTAGAAATAACACGTTGTATGTTTTCAAAAGCTGGATTGTCAAAAGACTTTTAGGTTGAAACAATTAATATAGTTTGTTACAGGGTGAATAAATCTTCTTTGATAGTTTTAGAGGTGAAGACTTTATATGAGGTATAATTTAGTTATTCTGATGATTATTATAAACTAAAAGTATTTAATTGTCTTGATTATGCTCATCTTAAGGAAGATAAACTTGGGCTGAGAGTAAGGAAATGTATATTCCTAGGCTATACATCCAGGGTGAAGAGATATTAGTTGTGGTATATGGATCCCAAGTCACTTAAGTTTATTACTAATAAAGATATGAGATTTGATGAGTATGCTATGTTCTATAAGGAAAAAAAAACCAATTGATGTTAATATTGATATGAACTAAGGTACTAGCAAGTAGGCGGAGCTTGAGGTTATAGCTTCAAATATAGTGTAGAAATATGCTTCAGTTAAGCCTATTGAGAAAGTGGTGCGGGATATTATTGAAAAAAACACATATGAAGAACAACCTTACAATATTGATACAAGAAGACAAATAAAAGCACCTATTAAGTATGATTCTATTGATTTAGTTAATTTTACCTTGAATGTAACAGAAAATCTTGATGATCATGAGCCTTGTTATTATAAATAGGTAATTTCTTGCAAAGAATCTTCTCAGTGGATGTTTGCTATGAATAAAAAGGTTAGGTCTCTTTATAAAAATCAAACATGAGAGCTTGTTAAACCACCATAGAGCTAGAAGATTGTTGGTGCAAATATAAAAGGAAAGATAGAATCTTAGGGGTTAAAGATACAAGGTTTAAAGCACACATAATTGTTAAGGGCTTTACACAAAAAGAATGTATTGACTTTAATAAAATGTTCTCTTTACTTATAAAGTACAATTTCATTTATGAATTTCTAGCTATAATTGCCTTGTTTAACTTAGAACTTGAGCAACTAGATGTTAAAATAACTTTTCTATATGGTGAGCTAAAGGATAAGATCTATATGCATTAGCTAGAGGGTTTCATTGATCAAGGTAAGGAAGACCATGTATGCTTATTGCAGAAGTCATTGCATGGCTTGAAGTAGTCATTAAGGTAATGGTATAAAAGGTTTGGTACTTTTATGCTTGAACATAATTACTTTAGGAGTGAATATGATAGTTATGTGTATTTCATGAAGCTCTTAGATGATTCTTTTATCTACTTCTTATTGTATGTTGATGACACGTTTATTGCCTTTAAGAACATGTCTGAGATTAATAATTTGAAGAATCAGCTGAGTAGTGAGTTTGAGATAAAGTGTTTGGGTATAACCAAAAAGATTTTGGGTATGGAGATACATAAATATCAAAGCGCTAGCAAGTTATACTTGTTATAGAATAAGTATTTTAAGAAGGTACTTGAGCGTTTTGGTATGCAAAACTACAAGCCAGTAAGTGTTTCACTTGCAACCCGTTTTACGTTATCTTTAGCCTTTTCACTAGAAAATAAGGATGAGAAGAAGTACATATCATGTGCTTCATATGCTAGTGCAGTTATAAGTAATATAAATGTTATAATTTGTACTCGCTAGATATTTTATATGTTGTTAGTGTGGTTAATATATTTATGAGAAATCTTGGTAAAGTTCACTAACATATAGTGAAATAGATATTTCGTTATCTTAGAGGTGATATGTTGATTTGGTATATGACAGGGGTAATAACACTAGAGGTAGTGCTGAGGGATTTGTAAATTCAGATTATATAGATAATTTGGATATGAGAAGGTAATTAACAAGTTATATTTTCACTTTTTTGAGGTGTGTCATTAGTTGGGAAGTAATTTTCAATCTATTGTTTCCTTGTCTACATCACAGGTTAAATATATGGCATTGACATAAGCAAAAAGAAGTTTTATGGATGAGAGGTTTGGTTATTAATCTTAGTTTGTCACATAAGTTGACTATTGTGCATTGCGATATCTAAAATTGCTATGCATCTAGGCAGAATCGAATGCATCATAAAAAGACCAAACATATTAATGTTAGGTATCATTATATTCTAGATATCATGTCAAAGATTGCTATAATTGAGAACTTTGCAAATATGTTGATGAAGCATATCTCTGTAGTCAAGTTCAAGCATTGCACAGACTTGATTGTTTATGTAGTGCTTGAGAAGTATTTGGTGAAAGAGATTAAAAAGGATTTCAAGTTTCGTTAGTTAACTCAATTTACATGAAGGTGGAGATTTGTTAGGTTTATCTTAAATTGTGGGCTCAAGTGAGAAAAAATATATTCATGTACTTAATCCATATAAAAACCTAAAGTTGTCATATTTTAGAGTAAGACTTATTTGTGAGTGATGAGTGATTTTATTCTCTACACTTTGTCGTTAGAGAGAGGAGATAAAAAAAATAAGTTTTGAGTTATTTTAGAAATTTGAATGAGAGGGTGTTTGAGAGTGCGGTAACGGTTGTTTTTCAAAGTGCTTTTCGTCTAGAAATGCATTAAAATAACTTTTTTTTTAAATCACTTTTTATATTAGCACATCAAAACAATTTAAAAACATAAAAAAAATTTAAATTTAAGCAAATGTTTTTAAAAAAATTTCATGGAACGCGTTCCCAAAGTGTGTTAATATGATAAAATGTTTAAACTACAAGGACCTCCTAAGAAATGTCGAAAAACTTTTATGATTTTTTTAATAAAACCTCAAAAATACCATTCAATTATTTAAATAATATCGATTTTACCTCTAAACAAATTTTTATATCAATATTATTCCTAAATTTGAAGTAATTCTTAAATAAAAACTTGCATTCATTTTTAAAGCTTTCTACCCGTATTTCTATATAAATTATAATATTTTTATATAATCTACATCATTTTATAGGAACTTCATGTTTTCCTTTTAGTGAAGCTAATAGAAGTATCTATAATGAAATCAAAATAGCTTAGGGATAAATTTGATACTAAAAATAGTTTGGGTGTAAAATTGAGAGTACCACAATAATTTAGGGATAAACAGCAGAGAGGGATGATCTGAACTGTCATCTCGTGTTAATTTACCGATTCTTACCATATACAGTAGAGTTTGAGTAAATTCTATCAAAGAAAATGCTTATGGTCAAGTTATCAACAATGAAGATTTGTTTATGGCAATACAAGTAGGTAGACAATGGATGGAAAGAGAAGAAAAACAAGGTACTCAACTCCCTTTTTTTTTTTTTTATCAATCCAGTAGTATATGAATGGATTTCACTAGCTTGCTTTCAGTTCTTTATAATCAACATGGATTTTTGTGTTTACTTCCTTCTATCTATAATGTTTTTCATGTCCTTTCTTGATTGCATTGTACACTGAGTAATGTGTTTTTATTTATTTTTCCACTTTTATTTACTTCTAGGATCTCTCTAGTCTTTTCTTCGAGTTGTAATGTTCGTCAGTATTAACCTAATCAGCTTCACTCAATGACAATCTTAACTCTTTGCTGCCATAAGTGCCTTTCTTTATCCTATGTAAAACCCTTCTTGACTCAATTATGTAAATTTTATATGTATATTATTCCCTTTGCTACCAGATGCGATTTTTGTTGAATCTTTCAACTCTTGAGTTAAGGTTAATTGATATGCTCTTTATATTTTTTAAAATATGTGTTTGCATCAATTTATCTATATTCCTTGTCTTCATACTATGATGAGCTCATTCTTGCCCATTTTCTATTGTCATTAGATGCTTTCCTTGTGCCATGGCCATTCATATCAATCAAGACAGACACAGTGGCAGTTCATTCAAGCTTAGGATAAAGCCAGCCAGCCATTGTTCTTGATAAGGATAGGTTAAACATCCTAAGATTTTGGCTGAAAACCAGCTGATTTTACCCCAAGAATTGACTGCAGTAACAGAGTGTGGATGAAATTGTGAGTAAGTTGGGCTTGCTTCTTCAGTCATATTATAACTCAGAAAAGGTTTCATTATGATAATCCATATAAAAGGATTAGTTTACTAATATGACTTTAAGAATTCTTTGTCATCACCCCTCGTACTAATTTCACTGCAATGATATGTATTTTTAAGTTCAGCTTACTATGCTTCTTATGCTGAATTATTCCTTTAAATCATGAACTGAAGAGAAGAGATAAGAAGGATTGAATAGTTATTGGAGTTGACTCAGAGAAATAAATGCAGTATTTTAGTTCTCTCCCATTCAAGATACTAAATTTTATTTTGATCAACCCCTAAATAAATCTAACACGCTCTTAAAAAACTTAACATTGGATTCGACAACCAAGAGATATAATCCACTCCAAACTTGGTTGTATAACGAATCCTGACATGTGAATATCCAAAAGACAGAGTCAATTGTGCTTAATAACATTTGAGTTTGTTGTTGCATTTCCCTTTAACAATAGAGAAGAATAGATTTCTTTATGGAATAACATTTCAATCAATGCAATCAATCACCCACATTAAAAGATTTCAGAAAGCTATTAGAATCCGCTTTGCCTCTGCACCCTCTATCATTTTGGTGTGTGCTAATGCAAAGAAGTAAAAAGAGAAAAAAAATCTTAATCACTATCTATCTCTCTTTATATTTTAACTCCTGAAAGATTTTTCTTTACATGCATCAAAACTATGCTAATCAACCACCTCAAGCTTATCAGCAAGAGTAGGAGAGATCCCTTGAATCTCCCAAGACACTCTCTTTCCTTAATTCTCCCTAGATATCCAAACTATGCTTTGTTTATAGCTAACCTACACATTACATCTGAACTCAAATACTGCTGTAAATGGCATTTGATATCACCTTCTTTACCATTACACCAAAGTTCCTTTACATCTTCTCCAATGTTTATTAAATGTCAAGTATTTTTCCTTGTAAGAAAATGAGTGAGAATAGAGAACAATAGTGAACTGGAAGAGTAAAGTAAACTAAAATGTATCCGATTACATTGCTTTTAGAGTGGAAAGAACTTTAAATCCCTTGCATGGGATCCTAGATGTAAACAACAATCCAAATCTAGAAGTATTTTGGTCTTTTTTTCCAATACCTCCCAGCTCATAGGTCATGCCTCCTTTATTATTAAGACAAATTTGGTTTATGATAGCAGAATTGTGTAAAAGGATCCATATAGTTAACCTCAACTAGTTTGGGATTAAAGGTCTATTGTTGTGATCGTTGAATTATCAAAAGAAGGGAATTTGGAAAAGCAAAAGCTAGCTAATTGTTGTTAAATAGGTCATGAAGGCTTTAAATCACCTATGATGCTCAAATTATCTGTGGATTGCTTTACAAAATATCCCCATGCTGAAGAAAGGGATCTAATATCCCTCATATCTACATATTGAGAACCATTTGTTGAACTCATATTTCTTCTAGCATGGACACAAGATTTTTCTAGTCTTTTCTTTGTAAACATGCCCTCTTTTCTTTTTACATTATTTACAACTGCAACGTACATATTTACTCTTTTACACTAGTGTTCATTCTCCTAGATGCTCAGTCCTTACTCTTGTTGTCAGTATTTTTCAAGATAACCGCTTAGGTGCTTAGTTACACCTTGCTTGATAATCTCAAGGTTTCATTAGTAATATTATATCCTTATTGGCACAATAGTCGTTATAACTTGTGATGTTAGGAAAAAGTGATCTGGCTCTTGTTATTTTGGATGAATAACATGGATATTGTCCTTCAGACATAATTTTGATATAATATTAACAAAAAAAAAACTAAAAGTCATAGTGTATGCACTGTACACCCGCTCATAAAACATTGTGGACCACCACAATGTTTGTTTTTGGCCTTTATGTTTTCTTTATTTCACTTTTTAATTATTTATTTTATTATTGGAAAGTTCATTGTTTCGCATTTAAGCTTGGGAAACTGTTTCGGTTGGCTTACTATGAGGTGCTTAGGGTGGAAATAGCATACCTTGACTATTGATTTATAGATATTAGGAAAAAATATAGCCCCTTTTCATCTCTGGAGGGAAGAAGAGAAGAAACCAAGCATGAAAACTAAGGGGATGAGAGAAAAGAAAATGAGGAAAAGAAAAAAAAAAAGAATAGATTGCTAAAGCCACATCAAAGCTACGTTGCCACCATACGTCTCATTGAAAGGAAGCTCTTGTCGAGACGATTCCAACAACACCAAGAAAAATCATCATTAGAGCTCAAAGGAAGTTGCATAAGCCGCCTCAATGCTGCAACCTTCCTCACAGGTTAGCACGTGAGTTACATGCTCCATAGAATTCAAAAAAAAAATTATATCTGATTCTTGGGTAACTCTTCAATTCAACCTTGATTTTATCCCATCCAAACCCATGAAGGTTAAAACGGGGAGAGAAAACAGGAAAGGAAAAGAAAGAGACAGATGACCCAACTGAGTTAGCTCATCGTGGTTGTGTCCATAACCTGGGTCACTAATTTAGCGAGTTAACCACGTCTCATCCAATATGTCACTATCTTTTCATTTCACCTCCTAAACTTTTTGTTTCAATTTAATCCTTTGAAAATTCGTTGTTTCGTATTTGAGCCTAAGAAATTATTTTGATTGTCTTGCCGTGAGGTGCTCAGGGCAGTGATAACACCTTGACATTTGATTTATGCTTGATTTTGCAAAAGAAGAAGAAGAGGGTTTTTGTTGCTTGAAAAAAGTTGAGGATGTAAGGATGTAATTTGATATTATGCATAGAACTAAGGTATTTATTTTTGGTCATTGTTTGCCCCTTTTTTTGGTGTTTTTTTCTCCAAAATTGCTATGGGTTCAATTTTAGTCCTATTAGACTTTGCAATTTTCACTTAGATGTGAAATTTTATTTTGTTTATTTTTCAATCTATAGTTTGAGAGATGAGAGAAAACGTGATAGGAAAATGATGAAGGAAAGAGAAAGTCGGTGGTTGGTAAAATTCTAGTGATAAAATATGTCGTTTTTTAGTGTCAATGATTGTGATAGATATTTTTTTTCAACTTAATTTTGTATTTTATTTTACCAATTTTGAGGTGTTTTAAGTTGGAAAGTTAATTTTTTTGAGGTTATTAAAATGTTTATTAGGTGTTTTCTAGTGAAAATAGGTTGAAAAATATATTTATGGGTAAAAACAATATCTAGCCCAATTTTTCAATTACCTTTATGGTGGTGAAAATCTAGGCTTTGAAATGATGCTTAGTCTGCCATAACGAACGAGGTGTTCTTTGTTGGTTTTTTTTTTTAGGGGTTGTAACATGTCATCAATCATTTTAGCCAAGAAAAAAATGGAAAGGCCTGGCATGCGGGCTTAAACGCATGACCTTTTATTTCCATGGGCTAGACATATTGACCCACGTAAGCACATATGTTTGATTTTTTTTTCTTTTTTATTTTTTTCTCTTAAATTTAAATTATTATTTTTTTGTTCTTTTCTTTAATTTTATTTGGTTGCTATTTTGTGAATGTTTATTTTTAGTATAGTATGATTAAATGAGAAGTTTGTTTAAAAAAATATTAAACCTGAGCAAGTCCATAACATGGGTCACAAGTTTTGAGAATCAGCTAAGCTAGCCGTTTCAATCCACATTGGCTTGTTTGAGATTGTGGTAGCGATTGCGGTTCAAAATGCTTTTCACTTAGAAATGCATTAAAATAAAGTTTTTTATAAAAAAATTATTTTTCACATCAGCACATTAAAACGATCTGAAATCATAAAAAAATTAATTTGAAGTAAAAAGATTTTTAAAATTTTGAGGGAACGTAGTTTACATCGCATTCCAAACATGGCCTAAATATGGTCATCTTAATATTTTAAAAAACGTTAAAGCCACAACGCCTTGATATTTTTCTTTTTAATTCAAATGGTGTCTTGAAAACACCACGTTTCATATCAACATTTCTTATTGAGATTCATTTAAATTGATTAATTAAAAATGTGATTGGAATATTATTTGATATGAATGATTTTTTTTAGGAATACAACATATTAACGAGCAATCTTTTTGCAAATCTCTGGATAATAATTTCTTTCCTAATATTTAATGTAATTGTTTTTCTTTACGTGTTTATTTTTGTTATCATATAATTAGATAAAAAAATAATTTATAAAAAAGTTGTTAAACTAATCGGCCCCATAACCCGTGAGGCAGGTTTGGCATGTTAGCACAAGTAAAAAAAAAAAAAAAAAGGCATCGCCTTAAAATTTTTTTAGAAAAAAACTAAAATGCCGATAGCTTGAAATTTGTTTTGAAGCCAAATTAGATTTTTAACGTGCCATGCCGAGCCAACTAGGGGGAATATTTTCGGTTCGGTTCGGTTTTTACTTAAAAAACCAACCAAACTGAATTTATTTATTTTTAATTTAAAACTGAAACCGGTTCAAACCGATTTTTTTTGTTCGGTTTGGTTAATTATGTAAAAATTGAAAAAATTGATAATCCAGTTTTGTTTCATGTGAAGAGCAAGTTGATGCCAACAACAACAAAGTGAAGAAGATAGATGATAAATTGATTAGTCTAAATGGCAAGAATTTCAGTCATGTACAAGTGCAAAATAATGATCCTGGCTAATAAGATTTCCACTAACTCATAAAAATTCAAAATAGCCTAGAAAATCCATGAAACCAAGATAGATAAAAGAAGTGCAGATCCTTTTTATGCAAAAACATGTGGAAAAAGTGCACATCCCTTTTATGCAAAAGAAAGTTTTCTATCACTTCATGAAGTGTTCACATGTCAAGACAAATATAATATGAAAGAGGAAAAGATCAAAAACATGTGGAAAGAATGCACATCCCTTTTATGCAAAAGTAAGTTTTCTATCTCTTCATGAAGTGTTCATATGTCAAGACAAATATAGTATGAATGAGGAAAAGATAGAAAATTTAGGGTGATGTTGGTGTTGAAAGTTTTGGTGATAATTGTTTGAATGCTTGAGTTTTGATCTAAAGAATTAAATAACAATGAGAGAATTAGAGAAGGAGAGTGGTGAGTGGTGAGTGGTGAGATAGAGATGGGGACTTTGAAAGGCATCTGGGAGAGAGGGGCGGTTGAGACCTGAGGGTGAGTGATTGTGAAGTTTAGGTTTATGGTTTCCTTTTATAGTGAGTTTAGATGTTGGTTGAACCGGTTTAATCAGTTTAAGATTTTAGAAATCAAACCAAATTGATTTTTTTCTTAGGCTTTTTAATCGGTTAATTCAGTTTTTTTGGTTAATTTTTTTTTTAGTTTTTTTGGTTTAATTGATTTTTCGGTTTTTTTACTCACCCATAGATCCAACTCAAATGCAATTGAATTTGAAACCCAAGCTATGTCATAGGCGATGTCAGATCAATAAAAAGCAAATGAACTATGTTACCAAGTTATTTTGTTTCAACTTAATTTTTATTTTTTTTTCAAAAAAAATATTGATATATAATTAAATAATGTTAAATAGTATGACATGTAGCAAGATCATGTTTCTTTATTTGCATCTATTGCTTAGCATACCAAATCGGTCTTTAATTATTATTAACATTTGTTTTTTAGTATTTATTAATACATATAGTGATTGATTAATTATTTTAAACACGAGGGTAAAGTTTTCAATTCACATTTTAGATTTTTCATTGTTTGGAAAAAAATAATGACGCTCACATGTTTATTTTTTTCTCACTAGAATTGACTTTTGATTTGGCTTGCATAGTAGCATCGGGGCTAGTGTAACAGTGTGTGTATATGTATGTATACTAGTTAGGTGGTCTGCGTTACGCCACAGCCTTACTTTTTATTTTTATAAAAAATATCATAAAAATCTAAGACCCAAGAGAATTGGGTCCTGACATAGGACACCCAAGAGAATTAGGTCCTGACGCAGGATCCATTAGCCTTGGGTCCCGACGCCTAACCTAAGAGAATTGGGTCCTGGGCTGAGCCAAGATAATTAAGTCTTGATGGGGGACTCAATTCGCTTGGGTTCGGTTTCTGGTCCCAAGGCTAATGGGTTCGGTATCGGGACTCAATTCTCTTAGGTCTGGTGTCGGGACCCATTAGATAGGTGACCCAAGTGCATTGGGTCCTAACAAAACATCCTAGCGAATTGGGTCTAGACGTAGGACCCAAGAGAATTGGATCCTGACGCATGATCCATAGTCTTGAGTCAAGGGGGGTTACAAGACCCAAGACATTTGGGTCCTAATGATTGACCCAAAGGATTTGGATCCTGACGTAGGACTTATGATAATTGGGTCCTTACGCAAGACACATAGTCTTGGGTCAGGTGAGGCTACAAGATTCAAGGGATTTGAGTCTGCACTTATATCACACCCAAGCAACTTGGGTGAGGCGCCCTTTTCCAGCCCCAAGTTTATTGGGTCTGGAAGGAGATCCCTGACCCAAATTAATAATAATAATAATTGATTTCGCCCTTCAAATCAATTCTATTTTTTTTTCCAATAGTAATAATATTTATTTCAAATTTAATAATATTCATGAATATAATAATATTTATAATATTAATAATAATATTAAACTCGTCTGACACAAGTTCTTATAGTTTTTAATCCCTACAAATCAAATTTATGGTTTTTCTTCAATAAAAATAATATTTTCCAAATTTAATAATAATAATAATAATAATAATAATAATAATAATAATTTTTAATTTCACCCTTCAAATGAAATCTATTTTTGTTTTTTAATATTAATAATATTTTTTTTTCAAATTTAATAATTATTATATTAATGATTTTAGCTATAATAAAAATAATAATATTTATAATACAAATAATATTATTTTTAATATTAATTATAACAAAAATAATAATATTTATAAGACAAATAGTAATATTTTTTATATCAATACTTTTAATTATAAGACAAATAATAATATTTTTGATATTAATACTTTTAATTATAATAAAAATAATTATATTTATACTACAAATAATTATATTTAGAAATCTAAGGCCTAAGAACCTTGGATCCTAACACCAAACCTAAATGATTGGGTTCTGATGCAGACCCAACATGTGACTCTACAGACCTTAGACGCTAGAGTATGCACACCCTAGGTCTTCAGACCCGCAAACTTGCTTGCCTGGGTCTGTTGTCAGGCGCGTGGGTCTGACCCTAGCCCCTAGGGCTTGGCAGCCTAGCTCCAGATGTTTTCATCCCCACCCAAACCCAAACTCGAACTGATCATTTTCTTCCCAACCAAAAAGATAACCCCACCCCTCTACAGTCTTTACAACTCTCTGTGACAAGGGTAATTTTATCATTACATTACTTCAATCCATAATATTTTTAACAAAGAGCAAACCTAAATAGTGAAATAACTTACAATTTATAGTAATTCAGCTACAATGCTAAATAGTGCTACAGTACCAAATAGTAGAATTCACAATTAAAAGACTCACAGTCCACGGTAATTCAGTCTATAGTAAAACATTAGTCTTTTATTATAGTTAATATGCTGAAATGCATATTTGTAGTCATTTGAACAAGTACTTTTGCATAATTTGTGTTCATAGCTATCTTGAACTCTATTATGCGCATGATTTATTGTAGCTTAAATTCTA
>Ga0325401_1004051_pt1 | contig 13690 bp, 12 predicted proteins | sample PopdelMetagenome_FD_205666 | JGI IMG/M metagenome (GOLD analysis project Ga0325401, IMG submission 205666) | Populus deltoides microbial communities from Bellville, Georgia, United States - Xylem-PdKOR-R2 | ecosystem: Host-associated > Plants > Phyllosphere > Stem > Wood/Secondary xylem | place...
CCGGACCAGCGCAGTTCGTTCCTGGCCGCGTTCCTGGGCTGGACGATGGACGCCTTCGACTACTTCATCGTGGTGCTCGTCTACGCCGACATCGCGCGTGAGTTCGGGGTCTCGCTGCCCAAGATGGCGTTCATCACGACGGTGACGCTGCTGATGCGACCGGTGGGTGCGCTGATCTTCGGGCTGTGGGCCGACCGGGTGGGCCGCCGCGTCCCGCTGATCGTCGACGTCTGCTTCTACAGCGCGGTCGGGTTCGCGTGCGCCTTCGCCCCGAACTTCACCGTGCTGATCGTCCTGCGCCTGCTGTACGGGATCGGGATGGGCGGCGAGTGGGGCCTCGGGGCGGCGCTGGCGATGGAGAAGATCCCGGCCGCGCGGCGCGGCTTCTTCTCCGGCCTGCTGCAGGAGGGCTACTCGACCGGCTACCTGCTCGCCGCCGCGGTCTACCTCGTGCTCCACCAGGCCTTCGGGCTGGGCTGGCGCTACCTCTTCGCCTTCTCGATCCTGCCCGCGCTGATCAGCCTGATCGTGCGCAGCCGCGTCAAGGAGTCCGAGGTCTGGGAGACCACCCGCGAGCGCAAGGTCTCCAGCCAGGTGTCGGCCGCGGCGGTGTTCAAGAACCCGACGGTCATCCGCCGCTTCGTCTTCCTCATCGTGCTGATGACCGCCTTCAACTGGATGAGCCACGGCACCCAGGACGTCTACCCGACGTTCCTCAAGGCGACCGAGGACGGCGGCGCGGCGCTGTCGTCGGACACCGCGCTGGTCATCGCGATCATCTACAACGTCGGCGCGATCATCGGCGGGCTCGTGTTCGGCGGCCTCTCGGAGCGGTTCGGCCGGCGCCGGATCATCGTCTTCTGCGCCGTCCTGGGCCTGCCGGTCGTGCCGATCTTCGCGTACTCCCACACCGCCGGGATGCTCGTGCTCGGCTCGTTCCTGATGCAGCTCTTCGTGCAGGGCGCCTGGGGCGTCATCCCCGCGCACCTCACCGAGCTGTCGCCCGACGAGGTCCGCGGCTTCTACCCCGGCGTCACCTACCAGCTCGGCAACTGCCTCGCCGCCTTCAACCTGCCGATCCAGGAGGCGCTCGCCGCGAACCACGGCTACCCCTTCGCGCTGGCGGTGACGATCGTCCCGGTGCTGGTCGCCGTCGCCCTCCTCACCGCCCTCGGCCCGGAGAACCGCGGCGTCGTCTTCGGCTCGAAGGAGAGCTCCGGCGTCCTGCAGGGCAGCGTCCGCTGAGGATGGACGTTCCCGCGGGAACGCCGCCGATCCGGAGAACTGTCAGACCTGGCTCCTAGCGTCCTCGGCAGGGCGACGGGGGGAGTCAGGACGATGGGCGCGAGCGAGCAGGACCGGCACCAGCACAGCGGGTCGGAGGTGCTCCCGGGCCGGTACGCGGGACCGGCGAAGGTGATCCACCAGGGACCAACCCCGCAGCAGGTGGAGCACGAGCAGCAGCGCGTGGAGGCCGACGTGCTCGCTGGCCGCATCTGCGTGGCCGCCGCGCTCGCCGCCCAGAGCGAGGCCGAGCTGCTCGACCTCGTGGGGGAGTTCGACGCGAGCGGTTCGGTCCGGTTCTGGACCGACGTGAAGTCCGTCGCCCACTGGCTGGGCTGGGCCTGCTCGATGACGCCCGGCGTCGCCCGCGAGCACGTACGGGTCGCGCGAGCCCTCCGGCGGATGCCCGCGGTGCGTGCGGCCTTCGGCGAGGGCCGGCTCTCCTACTCGAAGGTCCGGGAGCTGACCCGCGTGGTCGACGAGGTCGACGACGCGCAGCTGTGCGAGCTGGCCCTGACCGCGACCGCGTCGCAGCTGGCCCGCACGATCGCGGGATACCGGGTCGCCGCCGGGACGCGGCTCCGCCAGGAGGACAAGCGGACCATGACGTGGCGCGCACGCGAGGACGGCATGGTCGAGCTCCGCGGCCTGCTCGCCCCCGAGGAGGGTGCGCTCCTGGTGGCCGCGCTCGCCGCGGCGCGGGAACGCGTGCGCACCGCCGCTCGCGACCAGGACGCGACGAGCAGCGGCGAGCAGGCCGACACCACGCCCGCCCGCACGAACGTCGACGCGCTGCTCGACCTGGCACGGGCGTCCCTCGACTCGACACCAGATGACCGGTCGGGCGAGGACCGCACCCTCGTCGTCGTCCACGTGGCGGCCGAGCAGCTGGCCGACCAGCCGGCAGCAGACGTTCCCGCGGGAACGTCAGCTGACCTCACATGCCACGTCGAGGGCGTCGGGCCGGTGGAGCCGGAGACGGCCCGGCGGCTGGCCTGCGAGGCGACGTTGCTCGGTGCCGTGGTCGACCGTCACGGCGAGGTCCTGGCCCTGGGCCGTACGCGGCGGCTGGTCTCGCGGGCGCAGCGGCGAGCGCTGATGATCCGCGACCAGGGGATGTGCCAGTTCCCGGGATGCCATCGGAGCCGTCACCTGGACGCACACCACCGGGTGCCGTGGGCGGCGGGTGGTCCGACCGACCTCGACAACCTCGTGCTCCTGTGCGGGCGGCACCACACGTACGTGCACGAGGGCGGGGTGCGGCTGCGGCGCCGGGCGGACGCTCGCGGCTTCGACGCGGTGCTGCCCGACGGGTGTGTGGCGCCGCGCCGATGGTCGACCGATCAGCTCGCCCACCAGCTCCGCCTGCAGGCCGGGACTCACCACTCGGGGAGCGTCCCCGACGCCGGCACCATCCGCCCACGCTGGGCAGGCGAGCGCTTCGACCTCCACGAGTGCGTCGCTGCGCTGTTCCGGATGGAGCCCGAGCGGACGGTGCTGGCCGCCTGAGGCCTCCTCGGCGTCCGGCTCAGGCCCGGGCGCGCCCCGCTTCCCGAACCTGCGCCCAGAGCTCGCGAGTCGCGTCGAGCACGTCGGACTCGGGCACGTCGTGCGTGGCGCTGGCGTGGTGGCCGCACCAGCCGTCGAGCACGCGCATGCCGCACACCTCGCAGCCGCCGTGCCAGGAGACGAGCACGCGGTGCCAGGTGCGGGTCAGCGGCGCGACGTCGGCGAGGTTGGCGTAGGTGAAGACGCCGACCGTCGGCGTGCCGACCGCGCCCGCGAGGTGGCGCGGGCCCGAGTCGTTGCCGATCATGAGGTCGGCGCGGGCGAGGAGCCCGACGAGGCCGCCGAGGGTCAGCCCGCCGACCACCGTCTCGACCTCACCGTCGAAGCCCTCGGCCACGCGCGCCACCCGCTCGGCGTCCCCGGGGCCGCCCACCACGACGACGCGGGCGCCGTCGTCGGCCAGCGACCGGGCCACCCGGCCGAGCCGGTCCTCGGGGTAGCAGCGGCGCGCGTCGGTGGCGCCGGGGTGCACGACGACGAGCGGGCGGTCGTCGCGCGGGACGACCGACGCGGACGCCTCGACGTCGGCCGCGGTGACCGCGAGCCGGGGCTCCAGGCGCGTGCCCCAGGCGCCGGCGGCCGCGACGACCTCGAGCCAGCGCACGGTGTCGTGCTGGAAGGACGTGTACGGGACCCAGCGGTCGGTGCGCGGAGCGCCGGGGGCGGCTGCGCCGACGCTGACCCGGGCGCCGAGCCGGAGCAGCAGCGGGTTGGAGTTGCCACCGCCCCCGTGCAGCTGGACCGCCAGGTCGTAGCCGTACGCGCGCTGCTCCGCGCACCACGCCTCGAGCTCCTCGGGGGTCGCGTCGGGCACGTCGGACTTGACCCGTACGCCGCTGACCAGCGGCAGGCGGACGACGCGGTCGACCGGCGAGGGGCGGTCGGCCAGCAGCGCGGCGTGGTGGGCGGCGCCGAGGAGGGTGATCTCGGCGTCGGGGTAGGCCTCGCGCAGCGCGCTCAGCGCCGGTTCGGAGACGACGTAGTCGCCGATCCCGTTCGCCCGCAGCACCGCGATCCGTCGGACGTCGGGCACGACACCGCTCGGGCCGGCCGGCAGGTCGAGGGCGGGTCCGGCGGGCAGGGTCTCGGCCGGCAGGTTCTCGGCGGGCAGGGTCTCGGGCACGGAGCGGGAGTTACCCGGCGGGGGCGCGGCGTACGCGTCGGCCGGCGGCGTCACGACGGGGAGGGGGCGGCATCGGGGTCCGCGGCCGGCGACGTCGCTCCGGGCAGCCGGCGCAGGACCAGCAGCACCCCGATCGCGGTGATCGCCAGGCCCACGAGCCCGAGCAGCGTGACGGGCTCGCCGAACATCACGAACACCCACAGCATCGTCGTCGGCGGGGTCAGGTAGAGCAGGGTGCTCACGACGGTCGCGCCGCGGGTGCGGGTCAGGTAGGTGTACATCCCGTAACCGCCGAGGCTGGTCAGCAGGATCAGCCAGAGCACGGCGACCCAGAAGCCGCCGTTCGCCGGCGGGGCCGCCTGGCCGGTCAGCGCGGCCGCACCCATCAGCGCGACGGCGGTGACGACGGCCTGCATGGTGACGCTCTGCATCAGCGACTCCGGCGGCCGCAGCCGCCGCGTCAGGACGGTCCCGCTGGCCAGGCAGAGCATCCCGGCGGTGGGGAGGAGGTAGGCGTACGCGGGCGCGGTGGAGGCGGCGACGTCGCCCGAGACCACGACGGCGACCCCGGCCAGCCCGACCGCCATGCCGATCCAGGTCTGCGGCGTCGACCGCTCGCCGAGGAGCCGGCCGGCCACCGTGGCCACCAGCAGGGGTTGCAGGGCGGCGATCAGGGCCGCCGTGCCGCCGTGCACCCCGTGGGCGACGCCCTCGAAGACCAGCAGGAGGTAGGCGACCTGGCACAGCAGCGCGAGCAGGCCCTGCCGCGCCCAGGCCCGCCAGCCCGGCAGCGGCATCCGGCGGACGGCGGCCACCACGAGCAGCGCGGCGGCCAGCAGCGCGAACCGCCACCCGAGCAGCGCCAGCGGGGCGCCACCGGCGCGCACGCCCAGCTCGGCCCCCACGAAGCCCGAGCTCCACAGGACGACGAGGGCGGTGCCGGCCAGGGCACCGCCGCGCCGTCCGAGGTCCACAGCCGCTGTCTACCGGACGCCGCGGCCCCTCGTCGTCGATGACCACGGCAGGATGGCCGGATGAGCGGGCAGGAGCGGCGCCGGGCGCCGCAGGAGCTGTGGATCACCGGCGACCCCGAGGCCGACCACCTGCTGACCACCAGCGGCAACGCGCTGCTCGTCGGCATGGTGCTCGACCAGCAGATCCCGATGGAGAAGGCGTTCGCCGGGCCGCAGGTGATCGCCACGCGGATGGGCGGCACGTTCGACGTGCCGGCGATCGCCGCCCTCGAGGTCGACGACTTCGTCGCCCTGTGCGCCGAGAAGCCGGCCGTGCACCGCTTCCCGGGCTCCATGGGCAAGCGCGTCCACGAGGTCGCGCAGCGTCTCGTCGAGGAGCACGACGGCGACGCGGTGCACCTGTGGACGTCGGTCGAGGACGGCGCCGCGCTCAAGCGAACCATCGCCGCGCTGCCCGGCTTCGGCGACCAGAAGGCGTCGATCATGGTCGCCCTGCTCGGCAAGCGGTGGGGCGTGCGGCCCGGCGGCTGGCGCGAGGCCGCCGGGGCGTACGGCAACGAGGGCGAGTTCCGCTCGGTCGCCGACGTGGTCGACGCCGAGTCCCTGCAGAAGGTGCGCGCCTTCAAGAAGCAGGCGAAGGCCGCCGCGAAGGCCGGCTGAGCCCTACGCCGCCTGCAGCTCCTCGTCCGGCTCGGTGGCCGGCTGGGTGCGGGCGACCGGACGCCCGCCGAGGTGGCGGTGGACCTGCCACGCCGCGCCGACGGCGACCGCGCTGATCAGCACGTGGAGGGCGACGAAGCCGACGCCGTTCCCCCCGCCCCAGCTGCCGCTCAGTGCCACGCCGGCGATCAGCGGACCCAGCGCGGAGACGCCGGTCTGCAGCCCGGTGAAGAGCCCGAGGGTCGCGCCGACGTGGCCCTGCGGGGCCAGCCCGGCGACCAGCGGGTTGAGGACAGGGCCGTACATCGTCTCGCCGAGGGCGAAGACGCCGAAGGTGCTCACGAGCACGACCGCCGCGAGGCCCGGGAACGACGCGACGGCGCCGAGACCGACCCAGCAGGCGAGCCAGATCGCGCCGACGGCCATCAGCAGCGGTGCGGCCGGGCGGTTCGCCGTCCAGCGGACCACCGCGAGCTGCAGGGCGATGAGGACGAAGCAGTTCACCGCGGCGGCGAGCCCGACGGTGCGTGCGGGCACGTCCAGGACGGTCAGCGCGTACGCGGGCAGGCCGGTGTCGAACTGCGCGTAGAAGGCGAGCGCGAGGGCGACGGTCAGCACCGCGGTCCAGCGCAGCGCCGGGGCGGCGAGCACGAGGCGCAGGGCCTGCGCCGCCTGACCCCGCCCGCGGGGGACGTCGGCGGCGGCCGCGCCGGCGGCGGGGGTGCGCGGGACGAGCGCCATCATGCCGGCGGCGACCAGGTAGCCCGCGGCTGCGGCGCCGAACCCGACGTCGAGCCCGTCCGGACGCGCGAGGTCGACGAGGTAGCCGGCGACGAAGGCGCCGATCCCCATGCCGAGCGCCTGCCCGGCGGCCAGCCACGCGAAGATCGTGCGGCGGTCGGTGCTGGCGCTGGTCTGCAGCAGCAGGACCGACTGCGCCGGGCCGCCCGCGGCCATGGCGAAGCCGAACGCGGTCATGCCGACGGCGTACGCGGTCGGGGTGTCGGCGAGCACCAGCGAACCCGCCGCGAGGGCCGCCGCGACCTTGGTGACGACGGCGACGAGCGCGGGGGACCAGCGGTCGGCCAGGCGGCCGCCCACGGGACCGGCCACGAGCGCGGCGACGGAGAAGAGGCTCGCCGCGACCGCGGCCACCGCCCCGCCCCAGCCACGGGTGTCGGCGGCGTACGCGTACTGGTACGGCAGCACCGTGCCCCACCCCAGCATCGCGACCGCGGAGGCCCCCACGACCCACCGACTGCCACGCCCCACGCCCTGCCCAACGACCTGCACCGTCCACGCTCCTCGATCTGACAACCGAGGTTTCGCAACGAAGACTTCGATGTGGAAATTCCAGGCGTTCCCGACGAGTTTCCGGGCGAGTTTCAGGACAGGCGCGAACGCACCCGCCCGATGCGGTCCAGCACGGTCTTGCGGTCGCCGTGCGCGCGCTCGTACGCCTCCACGCGGTCCAGCGAACCGGCGTCGTCGAGCCGCCCCACGGCCTTGACCGCCTCCTTGGCGTCGAGGTCGGCGTAGCCGTCGACGCCGGGGTCGTCGTGGGCCCGCGCGTGGGCGCCGGCCTTCTTGGCGGCGTCGGTGTTGGCGACGAACTGCTCGCCCTGCGCGCTGCCCTCGGCCTTCTTGGCGTCGGTCGCCCTCTTCTCGTCCTCGCTGAGCTCGTCCCACGCCTCCTTCGGCAGGTAGCGCTTGGAGGCGCCACCCTTCTCCCGCGCGGAGCCGGTGGTCGCGGCGCCGCCGTCGGAGGTCTGCCAGTCCTCCTGGCTCCACTGCGACAGGTGCTGCTGCGTCTCGTCCTTCTCGCCGAGGTAGCCGCCGCCCTCGCGCTCGTACGCGGCCTTGAGCAGCTGGGCCTTGCGCGCGCTCCACTGACCGGGCTTGCCGCCCTTGTCGTCGGCCTGGACCTCGTCCTTGAGCCGCGCACGCAGGTCGGGGTCGGTGTACTTGTCCGCCCAGCTCTTCGGTGGCTTCGTCGCCATGGGTCTCTCCTTCAATCGGGGTCGGGCGCGAACAGGTCCAGGTGCGAGCAGTGCAGGCAGCGGCGGGCGAGCACCGGGCGGCGCTCGAGCCCGAAGCGCCTCACGCCGAGGAAGCCGACCTCGCGCTCGGCGGCGTAGTAGCGCACGAGCGACTCCCCGGTGCCCTCGACGAAGCCCTCCTCGTGGTCGGGCGAGCCGCAGACGGGGCAGGGCGGGGTCTCGCGCCCGGTCGGGACCGCCCCGCCGGGACCGTCGCCGTAGACGGGGAACTCCTCGGTGCCGCTCATGCGGGCAGCCTAGGGACGCCGCGGCTCAGCCGGTGAAGAAGTGCTGGTAGTCGGGGTCGGCCCACGTCCCGCCCCACGACCAGCCGACCTTCGCGAACGCCCGCACGACCACGTCGCCGTCGGCGACCACCCCCGGCGGCAGGTCCTCGCTGCCGGCGCGGTCGACCTCGAGGAAGCGCCGGCCCGCCTCGGGGGCGACGTCGCCCGGGGTGACGTACGGGTTCTGCACGGGGTTGACGTCGACCGCCGCCCCGTACGCGTGGCGGGAGTAGCCCGAGGAGCCGGCGACCGTGCGGCAGTTGTAGGCCGAGGAGTTGTTGGCGGCCATGGAGCGGTCGTCGTCGCCGCCGTAGTCGTCGACGAGCCGCATCCGCTCGATCGGGAAGCGCTCCCGGTAGAGCTCGCCGAACACCGCCACCAGGTCGCGCGCGTGGTCGCGGTGCACGACGAGCTGGCCGGTCCTCGCCCGGCCGTCGAAGCCGAGGTGCGTGAGCTCGAGGAGCCGGAGGTCGGCCAGCTCGACGGGGCAGCGCCCGGAGCGGTGGCTCGCCTCGCGCATCCGCGTCCGCACCGCCGCCGGCAGGGTCCTGATCGAGGACGCGTACGCGGGCAGCGCGGTGCTGGCGCCGTCGCCGGAGCCCTCCGCATCGGCCACGGAACCCGGGCCCGGGGCGAGGCCGGTGCAGCCGCGCAGGTCCTCCCAGTCCTCGACCGCGCGGTCGCGGGCGCCGCCGCCCAGCGGTCGCGGCGGCCCGCCGTCCTCCCCGATCTCGCCCGGCACCCACTCCTCGCCGACCACGCCGCCGTCGGCGACCTCGAGGCGCAGCACGCCGGTGTCGGACTGGTTGCCGTGGTACCAGAGGAAGTTGCCGAGGCCGTAGGCGACGTAGGTGCTGCCGAGCATGCCGGCGCCCTGCGGCTGGTGCGCGTGCGAACCGACCACGACGTCGGCACCCGCGTCGGCCAGGTCCTGGGCGAGGGAGAGCTGGCCGTCGGTCGGGCAGGCGGTGTTCTCCGCGCCCCAGTGCAGGTAGACCGCCACGACGTCGTTCTCCCGGTCGGCGTCCCGGACGGCCGAGACGAGCCGGGAGCCGGCACGGACGACGCCCGGGCCGCCCTTCGCCACGTCCCAGGTCGAGGAGCGGCTCTCCAGGGGCGAGGCGTCGGCCGCGAGCACGGCCACCCGCGTCCCGTCGACGGTCGTCTCGTACGGGCGGAGGGCCTGCGTGACGTCGGCCCCGACGCCGAGGACCGCCACGTCGGAGCCGCGGGCGGCGCGCAGCGTGTCGCGCAGGCCGGCCGCGCCGAAGTCGGCGCCGTGGTTGTTGGCCATCGACACGGCGTCCACGCCGGAGCGCTGGAGGAGGTCGAGCGCCGCGGGCGGGCTGCGGAACCAGTAGCGCTGCGCCGGGTCCTCGAGCTCCTTGCGGGCGCGCGAGCCGCCGGTCGTGAGCGCGCTCTCCAGGTTGACCACGGCCACGTCGGCCGAGCGCAGGGCGCTCGACATGCGGCCCAACGTCGAGCCGGGCTCGTCGAGGAGGTCGGCGACGGCGCCCTCGAAGTGCACGTCACCGGCGAACGCCAGCGTCACCGGGCTGAGCGGTGCGGCCGGCTTCGGGTCGAGCCCCGGGTCGGACCCAGGGGGCGCCCCGCTCGTCGACCCGGCCGGTCCTGGTGGCGCGGGCTCGTCCCGCTCGGCGTCCGGCGTGCACCCCGTGAGGGCGACCACCACGGCCAGGGCGGGCAGCAGCCCGGGTCTCGTCCTGCCAGCTCGTCGCACGTCGACCTCCCGCAGACACTCTGCGCGGGCAGGCCAAGCCCATAGGCAGGCTCGGTGAACGGCCTCAGTTGATGCGCGTCACCGCGAAGACCTCGGCCAGGCGCCCGGCGGGCAGCCCGGCGCGCTCGGCGTTCGCCGAGTTCCAGCCGCGCAGCATCTCCTCGAGCCCGTCGCCGAGGTGCCCGGTCTGCGAGGCGTGCGCGCCCAGCGCGGCGAGCTTGCGGTCGAAGCGGTCGGTGATGTCGACGACGTGCTGGCTGTCCTCGTGCGCCATCAGCCAGAGCTCGACGACCTTCCACGGCTCGAGGCCCTCGTCGAGGAGCTCGGGCCAGGCGAAGCGGTTCTCCGAGGCCGGGTAGACCGCCCGGACCGTCGCCTCGCCGGCGGCGAGGTGGTCGGGGTGCGAGGCCTGGAGGCGCTGCAGCATCCGGACCGGCGACTGGCACAGCACGCGGCGCGGGCGCACGTCGCGCAGCACCCGGACGATCTGGCGCTGCAGCTCCCAGGTCGGCTCGAGCCACCCGTCGCCGAAGCCGTCGAGGAAGCGCACGTCGGTGACGCCGAGCTCGGCCGAGGCCGCGCGCTGCTCCCGCTCGCGCAGCAGCGGGATCTCCTCGCGCGGGGTGTCGTCGAAGCCGCCCTGGTCGCCGCGGGTGCAGAGCAGCAGCGTCACCTCGACGCCCGCCGCAACCCAGCCGGCCACTGTCCCTGCCGCGCCGAAGTCGGCGTCGTCGGGGTGCGCGGCCACGACGAGGGCGCGCTCGACCTCCGCGTCCGGGAGCGGCTCCGCCCAGCCGAAGGGACTCCTCTGCGGTGCTCGCCCGCCCTGCTCCGTCACCGCCACAGGCTACGGCGGGTGGCGGGACGCCTCACGTCTGCGAGACGGGGCTCATCACCAGCTCGTCGATCCGCACGTGCGCGGGGGACCCGAGCACGAAGAGCACCGCCCGCGCGACGTCCTCGGCGCTCAGCATGACCTTGCGCGCGTCGGCGTCGGGCACGTTCGGGCGCATCCGCAGGAAGTCGGTGTCCACGTCGCCGGGGCAGAGGTGGCAGGCCCGGACGCCGTGGACCGCCTCCTGCGCGTTGAGGCTCTGGCACACCGCCGTCAGGCCGGTCTTGCTGGCCGAGTAGGCGACGCCGGCGCCGGGGGAGAAGCGCCACCCCGCGTACGAGGACACGACGACGACCTGGCCGCCCGCCTCGCGCAGGTCCGGCAGGACGGCGTCGACCGTGGCGACGACGCCGGTGAGGTTCGTCGCGACGACGGCGGCGAAGGTGGGGACGTCCTGGTCGGCCCAGACCCGCCGCGGCGTGTTCAGCCCGGCGGCCAGCACGAGGTCGTCGACGCGGCCCCACCGCTCGCGCACCGCGTCGCGGGCCGGCGCGACCGCGTCGGGGTCGGCCACGTCGAGGGGCACGACGAGGGCCTCGCCGCCGGCGTCGGTGACCAGCCGGGCGGTCTCGGTCAGCGCGTCGGGCCGGCGCCCGGACAGCGCGACCCGGCGGCCCTGCGCCCCGAGCGCCACCGCGGCGGCGCGGCCCATCCCGCTGCCGGCCCCGGTGAGCCAGACGACGCGGCCGCTCACGCCCCCGCCTCCGCGTCGGCGCGCTCGTACGCACGCTGCGGCAGCTGGGTCGCGAGCTTGCCGCCGCTGACGTCGAGCAGCGTGCCCGTGACGTAGCGCGCCGCGTCGCTGGCCAGGAAGACCACCGCGTCGGCGACCTCCTGCGGCTCGCCCCAGCGCCGCAGCGTGAGGGTGTCGAGGAGGCGGTCCTGGGCGGCCTGCGGCATCTCGGCGAAGCCGTTCATCGCCGTCGGGACCATGCCCGGCGCGTACGCGTTGGCCGTGACGCCCCACGGCCCGAGCTCGCCGGCGAGGGTGCGGGTGAGCTGGACGACCGCGGCCTTGGAGGCGGCGTACGCCCCCGCGCCGACGCTCGGCACGATCGCGGCGAAGGACGCGGCGTTGACGATGCGCCCGCTGCGCTGCGCCTTCATCACCGGCGCGGCGGCGCGGCACATCTTGAACACGCCGCCGACGTTCACGGCGAAGCAGCGGTCCCAGTCGGCGTCGGTGAGCTCCTCGATCGTGCCCTCGACGTTGATGCCGGCGTTGTTGACGAGGACGTCGACGCGCCCGAAGCGCTCCACGACCTCGGCGACCAGCGCGCGGGTGGCCTCGCCGTCGGTGACGTCGGCCGCCAGCCCGGCGCCGTCGGGCAGCCAGGCCACGGCCTCGGCCGTGAGGTCGACGCCCACGACCACCGAGCCCTCGCGCACGAACGTCTCGGCGATCACCCGCCCGATGCCGCGTCCCGCTCCGGTGACCAGCACCACCCGGTCGGTCAGGTCCAGCTCCACGTCAGGCTCCTCGTGCTCGGCGGGTGGTCCCGCTGTGACGGCCCCATCGTGGCAGGGCCGACCCGACCGCCACGGCGGTGAGCTGCGGCGGCAGCGTGCGGGCCATCCGCATCATCGCCGCGGCCGTCCCGGTGGGGTCGGTGCGGTCGGAGAGGTAGGCGCGCTGCCGGTCGGGCGGCAGCGCGAAGAAGGCGGCGAAGAACTGCTCGACCCCGCCGTGCGGGAGCCGCAGCAGCGTGGTCAGCCCCATGTCGCGCAGCTGCTGGACCCGCCGGGCCCGCGCGGGCCACACGACGGACCAGACGTCACGGCCCCCGGCGACCGCCTGGGCGACGTCCTCGGCCAGGCGCAGCGCGAGCGCGACGCTGTAGCCGGTCGCGGGGTGCATGAGCCCGGCACGCGCGCCGAGCGCGACGGGCCGGTCGGGCGGCGCCTGGCGGGCGGGGCGCGACGCCCGCGGGTCGGGCTCGACGCTGAACCGCACGCGCTCGACCCGCTCGGTCCCGTCGAGCACGACCCCGCGCGCGGCCAGGCGCCGCTCCAGGCGGCGCTGCAGCTCGCCGAGCCCGAGCGCCGGCCGCCCGACCAGGCAGGTCTCCTCCAGCAGCGTGGTCCGCTCGTCGAGCGGGACGGCGTAGAGGAAGGACGGCGGGGCCTCGGCCCCGGCGCCGCCCTCGTCGCGCCAGTCGTCGCGCCAGTCCATGAACCACGGCCCGCCGGCCGGCGCGGCCCGCTCGTGGGGCAGCACGAGCCCGTACGCGGTCTGCGCGGCCCGCTCGGTGCTGACGCGCGAGCCGCGGGCGTCGAGCACGAGGTCGGCCTCGACCACCTCGCCGGTGCCCGTGCGCACCCGGTGCGCGTCGGTGTCGAGGACGGTGGCGTCGCGCACGTCGACGCCGCGCAGGTCCAGCGAGTCCTGCAGCCGCGGGGTGCTGAGCACGTCGTAGGTGCGCTCGAGCCGGTGCTCGCCACCGGCCCACGCCCGCGGGTGGGGTGTCCGGGTGGCGACCACCGACGCGGGCAGCCACGCGGGGAGCTCGTCGTCCCACGCGGCGTACGTGGGCTTCCAGCGGCGGTGCGGGTTCGCGTCGACGGCGACGACGTCGACGCCAGCCGCCGCGAGGCGGTGCGCCACGGAGCGGCCGGCGGGGCCCAGTCCGAGCACGGCGACCTGGGTCCTGGTCGCCGTCACGGGACCTGAGTCTGCCAGGGCGGCGGACGCGCTCAGAACGCGCTGTAGCTGTCGATCCGCCCCCGGGCGCGCCAGCTGGCGACCAGCACGAGGACCCCGGCCGCCAGGCCCGGCACCCACGCGGGGCCGAGGCCGACCCCGACGTCGAGTCGCCCCAGCAGCACGCGGCCGACCAGCAGCGCGACGGGCGCCAGCACGAGCGGGTAGCCGGACAGGTGCAGGAACCACCACGCGAAGCGGTTGACCTCCTCGGTCAGCAGCGCCCAGCAGGTCAGGACGGCCACGACCGTGCCGATCTGCTGCAGGCCGGGCCCGGCCGCGGCGAGGTTGAGGGCGAGGTCGTAGTCGGAGCGGACCGGCGGGCGGTAGCCGGGCAGGTAGGTCGGGTCGAGCCCGCCCAGCAGGCTCGCCGCGTCGAAGAGCCGGGGCCGGCCGGTGTCCTGCTCGGAGGCGTCG
>Ga0325401_1004054_pt1 | contig 13689 bp, 6 predicted proteins | sample PopdelMetagenome_FD_205666 | JGI IMG/M metagenome (GOLD analysis project Ga0325401, IMG submission 205666) | Populus deltoides microbial communities from Bellville, Georgia, United States - Xylem-PdKOR-R2 | ecosystem: Host-associated > Plants > Phyllosphere > Stem > Wood/Secondary xylem | place...
TTTTAAAACATGGTTAATATACATATTTGAGACTAAATTAAAAATGAAGTCTACTCATTTTTAGGATTAAAACCCTATGGAATTAAATATTTAACATGGAAAATGAACATGATTTAAAAGGAAATTGGATGAATGAGAAATTGATCTTAAAGAATCTTTTGTTAATATGTTTTAGAGAAATCCAAAATCCTAAAAAAAACTTGTATCTTACCAAAAAAGAAACAAGGTATGCTTGTTGTTTATATAGTGAGAACATGATAAGTTAAAATTAAACCTAAAGAAATGACCTAATCACAGCAATTTTTGTGCTTAACACCCCCCCCCCCCCCCACACACACACACACACACACACACACACACACACGGGACTCATACACACACGGGACTCATGCTTGGGCTCAAGCTTTGGCCTAGGCTTAGGTTTCTTGTAAAATAATTTTTTCACCTACAAAAAATTATTTTTTACCGATTTAATTTTGGGCCTGGGTGTAGTCCATGAAAAATTATTTTTTCCTGTCCATTATCTTTTTCTGCTTGTCCAGCCGATGGACTAATTCTGATAAGTGTTTTTAGTTTTATTTTTCAAGAATTGATTCTTCATAGACCTAGACAATTTTGGATAGTTTTTGCAGCTCTTTAAAACCAAAACTATGAAGATTTATTATTTTGTTATTGCAAGTAATTAAAGATTATTATGGATGAAATTTATTCTGGTATTAATCAAAATAAATTCTTGTCAATTTTGGTTCTGAAATTCACTATAAAATGAGAATGTGAGATGAGTTTTCTACACTATTTATCAAAATTTTTATACTATCCTTAACCTTAATTTTTAGTATTTCTCCTCTATTTTAAGTTTTATTATCCTCTCAAATCTAGAATTTATGTTTGCTCTTATTGAAAGATACACACGCTACATTTTCTTAATTCATTGACCATGTTTAAAAGCACATCTAAACAAAGTGGTGCTATTAGAATCTTGGGATGCTTATTACAAACAATCTTTTGCACCAAGTGAGGATTAGTAAACCTTTAAGAACAAAAAACTCATTATTGATAACAACAAAGCTAGCTCAATTCTAAAGTGTATCAACGAACAAGTGCCTTTTTTTTGGTTTGTTTAATGAAATCTGTTAGTATGCATGTTAGGATTATATTTAAATCTTTTATGCTTATTTGAATATATGCTTAGTGTACATGTTATTATATATATATATATATTCTTATGGTCTCTAGTTTTAATTTGAATACCTAATATAGTTAGAATAGTCATGTTGTGATAAACTAAATAATTCATGCTTTCTTATAGTTTAAAAATGCATAAACACTAGATTTTCTTTGGACATCTAATTTGTTTAGAATGCTCTTGTTATGATAAACTAAACTTGCTCAATAATCTAGTCTAATACCTTTTGACTTATAATATTAAGACATTACTAAAATTGATTTAATTAGACTTTGTTAGAATTTTCTTAGTTGTCTTACGGACTTTCTAAATCAGCGATGTTGATAAATATATTTATGTGAGAAAACATAGATAAAAATTATGTCATTGTCTGTCAATTTATGGATGACATGCTTATTTTGAGTAATAATGATTACATGATTAAGTATACCAAGAAAATATTAATTAATAAGTTTTACATGGTCATACTAAGAATAAAAATTACTAGGACATTTGATGGATTGTGTTGTCCTAATCTTATTCTATTGATAAGGTTCTTAATAAATTTTCTAAAGGTAACAATAGCTTAATCAAAACACCAATGATCACAAGTGTGCATTTGTCCAAAAATAAAAATAAAGGAATAGACCAAATAGAAAATTCCTGAATGATTAAGTGTTTTATGTACGTTATTAATTATACAATGCTTGATATTGCTTATTTGATTAGCAAAATGAATAGATTTGTCAGTACTCTAAGTATGGATCATTGAAAAACAATTAAAAGAATACTCAAGCATTTGAGGTATACCTTGGACCATGGGGTATACTATAGTGGTTACTTAGTAGTATTTGAAGGTTATATTGATGCCAATTGGATATCCAAAACTAAAAATTTAAAATCTATAAGTGGATATGTCTTCACAAATGATAGAGTAGTTGTGTCATGAAAATCCTCTAAAAAAACATGTATTGGAAGATCCACAATGAAATCAGAGTTTATTACTATTGATAAAGTTAAAGAGAAAGTCGAGTGACTTTAAAATTTCTTAAAGGATATTTCATGTTAACGAAAACCAGTGCCAACTCTTTATATCCATTGCAATGATCAGTTTGCAATTGGTAGGATATAAAAGTAGTATAAAGGTAATTCTAGATAAATGCATCATAAACATAATATTGTCAAACACTAGTTATTAAATATAATAATTTCTATTGACTATATAAAGTTAAAGGAAAATAGTATAGATTTGCTAACAAAAGATTTATTAAGAGAGCTTATATATAGTTCATCGAGGAAAATGAGCTTAAAGCCTTTTTTTTAAAAAAATATATATAATGATGATAACCATACCTAGTTGAATTGAGATGTTAAGATCCAGGTTCAAATTGAAAATTAAGTCATATAACATTCATAGTAACACTTGAAAATTATTATTTCATGCTTATTTATATGATTAAAGAAGTGTTAGTTGAAACATGATAAATGGTGAGATGTGCTTTTAATAATTTTTATATCTTCATAAATCAAATAGAGTATAGGAAAATACTCATAATGAAATATTACCTATATGAGTGAGAAATGTGTTTGTTTTTTTAATAATTTCAAAAGGCTAAATGAATCCAAGAGTTAGTTAAGGCAAAAATGAACACAACAGTGAGAACTACAGTAAATCACCAGGTATAGATTAGTATGAATGCTATTATTTTGATTTATATAAAAACACGAATAGTTAAAGACATCGCATTCACTAGCTAACAAGTAAATCCAATAGTATTTAACTAAGAAAAGTTTAAAGCCAAAAGTAACATATCTTGATGTAGTGATCCATCAAATCAATCTTTATGAATCTTCAAGTCATTTTTAAACTAGTTAGACAATTTCCATTCATGTGAGGGATTGTTAGAAATTTATTTAAAACATGGTTAATGGAAACATTTAAGGCCAAATTAAAAGGGAGTTTCACTCATTTTTAAGAATAGAATATTATTGGAATTTAATCTCCAACATGGATTCTTTAACATGGAACATTAACATGATTTAAAAAAATTATGGGTGAATGACTTATTGATCTCAAATAACTCTTTGTTGATATATTTTAGAGAAATCCAAAACCCTCTGAAAACTTGTATCCCACGTAGGAAAGAAACAAGCTTTGCTTGTTGTTTATATAGTGAGAAGGTGGGAAATTAAAATAAGACACAAAGGACACCTAAACTTTTTTAGAAGAGCAAACCTAAGCAAAGTGAGTTTTAAACTTAGATCCAAATGGGTATGCTTGACCCGACTCGTGATTGGGCTTTGAGACTAGGGTTGGGTTTACTATAAAATAATTTTTTGAACTACAATTTTATTTTTCAATTTAATTTTGGGCTTAGGTCTAGTTTATGAAGGATTATTTTCTCCAACCTATTAAAAAAAGCTTATATAGCCTATGGACTAAGTCTGATCATCTCCTTTAGTTTCATTTTCCTAAAATTGATTCTTTATAAACTTGAATAGTTTTTGCATCTTTTTAAAATAAAAGCTGTCAGAATTAATTCTGGTATTATGTCGAGTAATCAAAGCTAATTATGAAAGGAATCTATTCTTGTATTAATTAGAATCAATTTTTATCTGATTTGGTTCCAAAATTCACTATATAATTGGGGGGGGGGGTATGAGAATAGTTTTCTACAATATTTTTCATACTCTCCCACACCTTGATTTTTAGTAATTTTTCCTCTAATTTAAGATTCATTTTCATCTTAAATATAGAACTTATGATTTGTCTTGTTGAGAGATACTTTAGTTATATTTTCTTAGTCCATTAACCATATTTAAAAGTGCATTTAGACAAGATGTTGTTGTTAGAATCTTATTGCAAACAATTCCTTACACAAAGTGAGGAGTAATAAAATTTTAAAGATAAAGAATTCATCATTGACAACAACTAAAGTTGATCAATTCTAAAGTGCCTCATTAAGTAGGTAACTCTCTTTGTTTTGTTTAATTAAATATATTAGTATACATGCTAGGATTATATTTCGATCTCTATGCTTATTTGATTATATTCTTAGTTTGCTTGTTTTATATTGATTTGCACCTTTGACATATGTGTGTGTATTTCAGATGTTTCTTATGTTCTTTAGTTTTAATTTGAATATCTAATTTTTTTAGAGTGCTTCTGTTATGATAAATTAAACTTGCTCACTAATCTAGTCTAATACATTTCAACTTGCATTTTAAGAACATGAGAGGATCTAAATCTTGAAAAACAAAAGGAAGCATAATGACTTAATTCTCCATATATCCACTAATTTCTAATTAGTCTTTTTCTCTAGACAATATTTACTTTTTTAAATATCATAGTTTTTTAGAACAAAGTTTTCTATTATATTTGGTAGATTTATTTAAAAAAAAAACTTGGTTAAGGGAGATGTTTTAGACCCAAATGAAAGTGGGTTCCACTCACTTTTAGGATTAAATCTTTATTGAAAATTATTCTCTAATAAAAACTCTGACATGGAACATTACATTATTAAAATAAATTGTATATGAATGAAAAGTTGATCTAAAAAAACTTTTAGTTGACATGTTTTTGTGAAACACAAAACTCTCTATACCTCATAGTAAAAATATAATATTGTATAGTGAAATGTTGAAGGAGTTTAACATGTATAATATTGTAAGGAGGTTAATACTTAACAAGCATTCCATGCCATCTTTTACTTATTCTAGGTTTCATGTCTTATATAAACTTTAATATGGGCTGTCAACGAAAATCATCTAGCCTCTGCATTCGGGCCTTTGGAATCGAAAACTAATGAGGTTAATACTTAACCTTTAAAAGAGGGTTAAAATTCACCCACTTGTTTGATTTTCCTTTTCCTTTAAGCCCCCCCACAGACATATATTATGTATTATTTAATCATTTCCAATTTAATCCTTGATTAAAATTTACTGTATCACAAATTTATACATGATTTCTACACATCAATAAACTTTCTTGACATTATCGCTGCCTAAACACAATCTAAGCCCTCTTGTTTCTTGGGTTGCTTCTCCTGTTTCATAGTTTTTTTTTTTAGTTCCTTCATTGACAATTAATCCGTGGCTTATACTGTTTTTTTTTTTTTATAACCCGAGTTGTTGGGCTAGCTTATGCACACCATGATTAATCCCTGGATCCACTGAACATCCTGTAAGCCCAGTATACAGGTAAGGCATCGCGGGGATGACAGATGTGCACACAAAAGTTCGAACCTAAGGTGCAGAGATAAGAAATTCCTTGCCAGGACTGTTAGGCCACGAACCTGGGTGCTAGTTTAGGGACATACCTCTTTCTTGCAAGGCAAGAAAGATCAATCCTTTCATTTTGGTTATAGCTAGAGCATGCGTTATTATCTTTGTTTCGTGTTTCTGTAAATGATTTTGGATATAGTAATCAAATCACACAAGATGACCTTAGACATTGGTAACAAGATATGCCTTAATTAATAAAACAACATCAGATTGTCAAGACTGAGACCCACAAATACATAGATTTGGTGAGCCTGGGCATAAACAAGCTGGTGGTGAATGCAGAACACTACTAAAAAATGGAGTAATTAGCAACGGACTGTTTCGTTGCAAATAACACTAAAATCCGTTGCTAAAACAATTTAGCAACGGAATCAACAACGGCAAAAATCCGATGCAGATTTGTCGTTGTTGATTTTTGTGCAGCGGATTTATCCGTTGCTGATTTGGCAGCAACGGATAATCCGTTGCTAGTTTTGTGAATTAGCAACGGATTCTCCGTTGCTGATTCATGCATCAGTTGCAATCACCAACGGATAATCCATTGGTGATTGCATTTGTTTTTATTAAATTAATTTTTATTTATTTATTAAAATGACTTTTAATTTATTTATTTAAAAAATAATATATGTGTTATCCGTTGCAAATCCGTTACTGAACTTAGCAACGGAATTATCCGTTGCTAAATTCAGATGCAAATACCCCCTGTTTTTAGTAGTCGAAGGATAAACACTCGAACTTATTATATTAGTAATATATAGAACAGAGAATAGATATTGTAATCATGCCTTTGCCTGGGTCATGTGAGCATTAATATCTTTGGTGAAATCGACTGCATTGTCCAGAAATGCTGTTGGAGCTGGAATATTTTCATTCAGCTTCTCAAATATCAGTGTCCAGTGCACTACGCTGCCATGACCTTTTGGAGTAGCTTGAACGATGACTTTGAAACTCTTATAAGCCTCCATTAAATCTCCTTCAATCACTTTGAAGGTGGTTGATAGTTTTGTGTTATCTATGTCTTCTATAACCTCCTTGGCGACCTTAGGGGCTCCATCTAGTCACAATTCACAATTAAACATGCAAATTAGCTATGAATATTAATATAATGTGTAATCTTCTTAAAAATACATATCTAAAAAAATGGGATGATGGGATGCCCTAGCAATTAAGAGCTGAAACTTCTAATGCATGCATGGTGTTCTTTAGTTCAAATTCTGGAAGGAATAGGATTGAAATTAAAGAATTAGAGGGCTATTCTCTATGTATAGTTTAAGATGCATTGAACCTCCAACTAAATGAATAAAAAGAAGACAGAAAATAGTGTTGATAGTAAACCATATTTTAGTTTTTAAAATAGAAGAAATGCTTGACTAGTTGAATTAAATAAATCGTTTAATTGATTAAAAAAAATCAACAATTCAAGTCAGCAGAATATGTTTATTGTTCAGATTAAATTTTGTTTTTGAATAGTTTAATTTCTTATTTGTTTAAGATTTGAGATCTATTAACAAGCTTGTAATCAGAAGCATAATTAAAATATATGCAAAGAGAAATACACAAGAGAAAACACTTCTTTCTCTCAAATTTTCTTTTTGTTTTTTAGTTTTTTTCATTGTTTTGATGTCCTTGAACATCTACTTTCTAGAGGTCACCAGTTCGAGTTCCACAAACTTTAGAGTCATTGGAGACTTACATGGTCGTTAACTTAGGGTCTGTGAGATTTATTGAGGTGCACGCAAGCTAACTCGGACACCCACATTAATAATGATAATAACAAATAACAAAATTAGATGACCATTTTCTGATTAATGCTGCAAACTTACCGATACAAAAATTCCAACAGATAGTACAGCCAGGTTTCCCCCATTCTCCTTCAAGGATATGAATAGCTTGTACCTTAGCAGGACTCATGCAAGATACTTGGGGTAGAGTACTGCTACTGAAAATTAATATCATGAAACTTTTCAGCACGAACGTTAGTTTCTACGTCAACCTCCATCCTATCACAGAGACATTTTCAGCTGCAAATTAATGGGGGGGATTTTAAAGCAGCTATCAAATTAGAGAAGAGATGTATTGGGTGAAGGTTGAGAAAATACTTGAGCCTCATGCCTTTATATAGAAGAGCTATGAGTTTGCGCGAGTCCTTTTTACTATTACTATTATTATTGTTATTATTATTATTATTTGTAGGAAGGGGATTTAGACTTATTTTTTTCAATTAATCTTTCCCTTTCTCCATTTCCTTATGAGATTCCATTCCTTTTCATGTCTTTTCTAGCACTTGACATTGTTATACACACTTTTTAATTAGCTTGTATTTCAAAAAGCAAGAGAAATTAATGATGTTTGTTTTAGATTGAAGATTGCTTATATTATTGAGAATAATAAAAATAATTTTTAAGATATTAAATTAACTAATCTTAATATTTTTTATACCTGATAATTAAATAATTAAAATATATAGTTAATACATTTAAATATCTAAAATTAACAAATCTTAATTATTTTATTCTAATTATATTAGTTCTCATCTTGTATGGATTCTAATTAAATTATTTAGTAATTTTATTTATCAAAAGAAAATTGTAATGTTTCAATTATGATGTTCTTTCACTACCAGTAAATCTACGAATACAAACGGAATCACCGATGGATTTTTTCCGTCATTATTTTAGGGTGATATTTACCGACCTAATTTTTTCCATCGATAACTTCTTTGGTATTTATCGATAAAAATATTTTGTAGCTATATACCGAGAGAATCACAGTCAAAATAAAAGGAATTAAAAAAAACCAAACAGTACGATGACGTGTAAGTTTGTATGGATGATATTACTGACATAATTATAGTTGGATTCAAACAGGTATGTCCGTACAGTGACGTGTCACTTATACTGACAAAATTGCCTACGGATTGACAGACGAAAACATTCCGTCAGTAATTCTATCGGTAATAGTTAATAAATGACCTGACCCCTCCCTTACCTTATTTCTCCTTCTTCCCCTCCCCTCTGCAACTAAACAAACAACCCCCCCTCACATCCCTCCTCATCTCAACATAACTCATCATTCTTCAACTTTTCCAGTCACAACATCCGTGTTTTAATTTAAATTTTATTGTGGATTTTTCATAAGTAAATCTACCATTTTTTTTTTAATTTGAACACAATTTTAAAATATTAATTTTTTATTGCATATTTTTCTAGTATATGTATTTTGTTTGCATTTTTACTTGTATGGATTTATGAATTTGTACATGTTATGGTTTATTTTAGATTTTGTAAAATTATATTTATTTGTAAATTGTTGAAATTTATGTTGAATTACCAACTTAGGTGTGTTGTGATGAAATAAATAATTGCTTGTTTAACGGGTTCGTTTTATATTTTGTCAATTTTATTATCGAGTTGTAATTTTTGTAAATTAATGTGTACAAATTTGTATGTACGTAGATAATTGATAATGAATTAAGAGAAGTATGAAATTACATTGGATAATCTTGAGCTAAACCAATATTTTTGCAAATTTATTTACTTAACATAGTTAATTAATACATGTTCTCATCATTATTTGATATAGGTTCGATAGAATTAGTCATGGATGATCGTTCATGGATGTATCGAGATTCACCCAAAAGATCGCGGAGGATGGATTATTAGAATGGGGTTTAGGGTTTTATTAATTATGCAACATCTATTTCGAGATATATTAGTGAAGGCGGTATTAGGTTTCCATGCAAGAGGTGTAAAAATAAAAAGTTTCTCGATCCAGATGTTGTAATGATGCATCTTCTATACAAAGGATTCATGGAAGAATACTTGTAGTGGTATGCATACGGAGAACCATTTGTTCCTCACGAGAGCATGGTAGAAAGGATGGTTGGGTCAACTTCTAGTGCTAGAAACATGCATAGAGTTGTAAATGACAATAGTAATCCTTACAAGACTATGGTTATGGATGCGATGAGAATGAATCAAGGTCATGCCAGTTAATGTCCAATCGTAGATGAAGAACCTAATGTAGATGCGACCAGATTTTTTGATCTTTTGAAAGATTCTGATGAATTATTATGGGATGACTGCACAAATCACAATAAATTATAGGCCGTTGCACAAGTGTTTACCATTAAGTCGGATTATGGGTTGAGTGAGGTCAGTTATGATAGAATTATCGAATGGGCGAGAAGCATTTTATTTGAAGAGAGTAGGTTGAAAGAGAACTTCTATGCTGCTAAGTCCATGATGAAACCCCTCGGTTTAGAATACCAGAAAATCAACATGTGTCTAAACTTCTACATGCTGTACCACCTTGAAAATGCTGAGTTGACCAAGTGCAGAACATGTGGGCATTCCCGTTATAAACCTAGAACTGATAGGGGAAAGACTCTTGTAGCACATAAAAAACTTAAATACTTCCCAAGTACACCTAAACTGCAGAGGTTATTCATGTCACCAAAGACTACTGAGCATATGACATAACACTAATCACATGATGTAGTGGATGGAGTGATGGTGCATCTTTCCTATGGTGAAGCATGAAAACACTTTAACAATGTGTATCCTCACTTTTCAGATGAATTAAGGAACATGCATCTTAGGTTATGTACAAATAAATTCTATCCATTTAAGTCATTTGCTGCTCCTTATTCTTGTTGGCCGGTTATTCTCACGGTTTATAACTTGCCACCGGGGATATGTATGATGTCGGAGTTCATGTTTTTATCTACGGTCATACCCCATCCTAATAGTGCGGGCTGGAATATAGATGTTTATCTTTGACCATTGATTGATGAGTTGACGTAATAGTCCTCTAGGGTTTGACTTATGATGAATCGACAAAACAAAATTTTCTTATGAGGGCAGCTTTGATGCGGACTCTCAATGATTTTTCAATTTATGAAATAGTTTCTGGTTGGAGCACGCATGAAAAACTAGCATGTACATATTGCATGGAAAACAACAAGGCATTTACGCTAACAAACAAGGGTAATTTTTTTTTTTGACTACCACTAGTGTTATTAATGGATCACAGGTACATAAAGAACATAAATGATTTTTTTGTTGGCAGAATTGAAAAGGATATTGTACCTCCACGTCTTTCTAGTGAAGAATTGTATAACGTGGTGTTAGAGTATGGTGATATTGTGTTTGATTTTCAATATGGTAAGCAGAAGTTTCATAGTTTTGGTTTGACCCATAATTGGGTAAATCAAAGTATTTTATTTGAGCTTTTATTAGAATTCAGACAAGCACATAATTATGTGCTATTTAACTGTGATGAATTAAGACCTTTTATTCACTAAGTATATATACCACTTAAACTTTGTTATAAATGCACATAATTATGATAATCAATTTCGTTACAGAATTCTCGTTTACTATTAATTGTTGTACTTGATATACAAGGTTTATTAATTGGGAAGGAATGCTAATGCTACATTGTTTTTACTAAGTCAGGATCTTGAAATAAAAGTGAAGTGCTACAATAAGTATTTTGTCAATGGATACGTGTTTCATACTGAAGAATATAAGCAAGGTAGAAAGACATATAATAATGGTGTTTGTGTTAAGAGATCTACTTTTAGCAAGTATTATGGGAAATTAAAAGAGGTAATTGAATTGCAATATCATAGTAAGCATCATAAAGTATCTTTATTCAAATGTTATTGGTATGACACCATTGACAGAGGAATCAGAGTAGATTCCCATCATGGTTTGGTTGAAAATTAACTCAAAAGCTAGATTCCGCAACGTCAACGATGTCTTTGTTTTCGCCAAGCAATGTCAACAAGTTTATTACACATACACCCCTTCCTTTAGAAATACTAAACAAAAAAGTATTAATTTTATAATTGTTATGTCAACTGATGTTATTGTGTTGTGCATGCATCTTTCAATTTAAGTATTTATACGATGGATAGACAGGGAATACAGATACAATTTGTCAATCACTGTCCACAACACCGATGGAAACACCGACAATATGTTTTCGTCGGTGTATTCCAGAGGCGGGTGGAACTAATCCCCTCCCTCTGACACTGTTCACTGTCCACAATACCAATAGAAACACCGACGATTTGTGTTCATCAATGTATTCCAAAGGCGGGTAGAACTGTTCCCCTCCCTCTGACACGGTTCACTGTCCACAACACCGATGAAAACACCGATGGTGTATTCTAGAGACGAATGGAACTATTCCCCTTCTTATGTTGGTGATGACAATTAAAGTCCTCTGAGTGTGTGGCAGGTTCTCGAGGGAATTACTGATGGACTACGAATTCCAATGCGCTTGTAATTAAGGCATCTCTGACTATTTACATTTTTATCGATGGAATCACGTATGAACCTCAATAATTCTAGAGGCTTTTTTTGAAAATTTTAGTGTGAAACAAATATTTCCAGGTGAATGTTCTGAGGGAATCACTGATGGAATAATAAAAAATAATAATAAAAAATATTTAATCGGGGATTCCCTTGGTAAAAATGCAGTATAAAACCCAATGAGGACGCTAGAAGTGTAAACCCCGGGAAAAAAAATAAATAAATAAAAGTGAAGAAATTCATGCATATAGTTAAATAAAAATAGGAATTTAGAAATTTTTGAATATAAATTTCCGGGCGAAATAATTCGAGACATTATAATAAACCCGGTACTGTTGAGGGTTGGATTTAATTGAAGAGAATAGTACAATTAAAGGAAAAAGGGGGCCTAAATGCAAATAAGAAAAATTATAGAGTATAAATACCCTCTCCTCACCAAAAACAAATCTGCAGGAACTATAAGGAAAGAAAATAGGGAGTTTTATACCTGTTCTTGCAAAATCAAGAGAGAAATACTAAAATTTCAAGAACCCATCCAAAATTAAGGGTATATAGATGGGATAAACACTTGTGTGCAGGTGATTAACAAGAAAGTTAAACAAGAAGAAAATAAAGGAGGGAGTTGAGAATCTTCAACTGGTTGAAGATCAGAATCTTAATTCGTACCGGGTAAGGTGTTCTAAACATGATCTTAAAAATTCATTTTTTAATTCGATAATGAATTGATGCCTTGATATTGAAATATGAGTTAGGGTTCTCATACATGAAATGGGGAAAACGTATTTGTTGTTAAAATTAAGTTATTCATGTGTGATATGTAGTTTATGAAAGTATTGTGTGAAGGGAAGAGGGTAATGAATCTAGAGAGACTCGTCTCCTGACTTTCAGTGAGATTTTAGATAGGAGGACGAGGGAATTAGGATCAGGTTCCTTCATAGAAATTGTAGATTGAATGTTAGCTAACCAAGAAAACTGGTCTTGCGTAATTTGGAGATATAGAACTCCAGTTATGGTTACCAACCGAGACTAAGTCATGACTAATTATGTAGGGCAGTAGGACTTATTAGTTGATGAGCAATTTTGGCTATCTAGGAGGCAGAATTGGGTTCTCCTTCCTTTAGAGAACTTGTAGCCTCGTGTCTTAGCTTCTAACGAGATTAATCTCACTTAAAATGGAGTTTTAGAACTTTAGATATAGTTAAAAATCTGATGAGTGTTCAGACAGTAACAGTTCAAATGTCTAGACAGTAACAGTTCAAATGTTTAGACAATAACAACTGGACAATAACAGTTCAATGTCTAGACAGTAACGGTTGGATAGTAACAGTTCAAATGTTTAGACAGTAACAGTTGGACAATAACAGTTTAAATGTTTAGAGAGTAACGGTTGGACAGTAACAGTTCAATGTCTAGACAGTAATAGTTGGATAGTAACAATTGAAAATTGGACAGTAACAGTTCAAAGTTAGACATTAATAGTAGACTTTCACGTGAATACTATATGTAAGAATATAAAAGAATTGAGTCATACAAACACTTGCACATTGAGATACTAACTCTGAAAATATACATGATATATGTATGTATATTATTAAGAGGAAATGAACATGCATAGAAAGTAACATATGAGTAATGGATGAATATGGATTCTCTATAATATCGGCTTGAAGGAATCATAACCAAAAACTTCCTTGTGATTCAGGAGGAGCAACCAGGATTGGATCTTCTGTTAGGGGAGGTCGCGAGACAGGCGAAGCAGGTGCGTGATTTTCCTCCTATTTACACTTATACAATTTAAAAGTTTTCTGGTGAATGCAATTACAATAAATATCGTGTAAATTGTAAATAAAGTCTAGCGTATTTACAAGATTAGGTTCGGCTAATGGCATCCATGATAGGATTGCCGGGAGATGAATT
>Ga0325401_1004055_pt1 | contig 13686 bp, 4 predicted proteins | sample PopdelMetagenome_FD_205666 | JGI IMG/M metagenome (GOLD analysis project Ga0325401, IMG submission 205666) | Populus deltoides microbial communities from Bellville, Georgia, United States - Xylem-PdKOR-R2 | ecosystem: Host-associated > Plants > Phyllosphere > Stem > Wood/Secondary xylem | place...
GTAATGATATTAAATCAAATAACTAGGTGATTAATTTTTTAACCCCAACACCACGTGTCAACTTGCCACAATAATTATAAAAAACATTAACGCTCATAAATTAATAATCCCACAGCGCCCGCCAGGAAATATGAGCTGACTCAGTGTGATCCGGATTGCCATTTATCAACGTATCAGTTCAAGAATGACCAAAAGTCAAGAATGACCAAAAGCACATATATCTGTTATTACAAGACTGATCAATGAAATAAAGTAAAGAGACATTTTGAACTTACATTTGTAATTGCGTTTTAAATTGTATTTCTAAAAAATTAAACATATAATTATAATTATGTTCTAAATAATTTTTATATATTCTTAAATTATTTGGATACACTATATCAAAATAATTTTTTTTAAAAAATTAAAATATATATTCTTTTACTATATTTCCAAGCAAAATTTATTTTAAAAAATAATTATTACCGGACTCCAAATCACTCTAAATCAAGAAGATTAAAAGATCATTCTTAAAAGAGAGAGAATCATTGTCTCAAAGTCAATATTGAACATTATTTTTCAGTACAAATATAAAGACCTCAAACAATGGAAATAAGAGTAAATATAAACAAATAGAAAAGAAGGAATAATAAGACTGCAGATCTTTCTCTGACCAATGAATAAATAGTTAACAGAAGAAGTAGAAGCAGATGATTCAGGAATCAAATGATCCTAACGTCCTCTCCTTTTCTCCATTTCTTAAAACAGACAATTGCTCCGCCCAGCTTCATCAACACTTGAATTAAATTCCCTCGCCAGCAGCCACGCTATTTCTTGCATTGAAGCTGCTTTCCAACTTTGGGGGACCAGAATACCTCCTTCCTTTGGCTGGTGATGGAGGGTATGAAAGCCGTTTCTTTGTATGCCCAGAGGAACCCTTTTCCTTTTCTGGTGTCCCGTCCTTTTCTGCTCCCAATAGGCTATGTATTCTGGACTTTGCTCTTGCAGATTGTGTAGGTACCATGTAACTTGGAAGCGCTGGAGAGCTTCCGAGGCTCTCATCATCTCGCACAAAAGAACCAGCAATGCTATGTCTTCTACTACGATCTGATTGAACACTGACCATGCTTCTAGAGTCATCTTCAATGCCCCCAATGTTACTCCTTGGGCTTGCTGACTTCAATTTTCTAGCAACTGTAGAAGCAGCTGGCTTTTTAGGAGTTGATGGGGACTGTAGGTTCGTGGTTTTGGTTGGCCTTTCACTTTCTCTTGGAGTTAATTTGTCAGAATTGAGCTGGTAGCGAGCATAAGATTTGCTTATTTCTCCTCCAGTAATGCTGCGGCTGGCACTCTTTACAGATGAGTGGTCGTTATTGTGTTCTTTCTCCATCAAGCTCCGGCTGTCCCATGGATGGGCTGCCATCCATCGTTCCAACCAGCTCCAACCCCAGGAAGGATTCCCATTCATGAACATGGGGTTTGCAGATCGTGAAGAATTCTTCAAAGTTTGCTGTAAAGGATTCTATCGGAGTTAGACTTGGTTCTTGTAACACATGGTCATTGAAATTTTATGAAATTAACTGAAGGCTGAACATCTTTCAATCTGGCATAAGGTACGCACAGATAATCTGTTAAGTCATGGCATATATAGTTGTGCATCATCGTGTTCCTATCATGAAAACTACACCACACCATTTTGCAAACTACTATCTACTTAATTTTGTTAGCTTGACCAAGCAAATGATTAAATTCATGCACGAATAACCAAGTTATTTAACAGACCTGTTCAATGTATTTTAACTTTCAAGAAAACTCGGTCAGCTGTCACTGCATACTTCGTTATTTATCTATATGAGCTCTACCAAGCTATTTAAAAAACTAGTTTACATAAAATTTTAACTTTTCAGATGTTGAAGTAGCCAGGTCAGCTGTCCTTTCATACTTCATTATTCATCTATGTGAGCCTGCACACCTTCCAGCAAAGTAAAAGAATTAGAGAAATTGATCACCTGATGAGAGAAAGCATAAGCCAGTGCTCTTTCCCTTCTCGTGGCGGCTTCAAACTTGTTTAGCAGGCTAGCTTCAATCTGTTCCTTCGACTGTAGACTGTCATCCCATTCCTCTCCAATCTGTTACAACATCAGTACACTCATTCTCAGCAGAAGGGACAGGGACTGAAGCACCAGAGCTTCTATGTTAGTTCATCAGATAAGAAATATGTGGCAGGGATCCTAAATCAGGCACTTACATGAAAACATTGCATGCCCTGCTAAATGTCCAGATATGTAGTCATTTGGAAATCTAAAATTTAGAATGCATAGGGTTCCAACAATTTGGCATTCGTTTACCATTTAAAGAAAAAAAATTTCTATCCAGTACCACTAGTTCTGTTCACAGCACTTTATGAATATCAGTCTGTATTCAACAAGGCTTACAAATTCCCAAACAACCTCTACGAGTTTCTTATCCATGGTAACATAGCCAAGCAAATCCATGATGACCAAACCAAAAAATAAGTCAGGAATTGAGTGGGGAAATTTGAACAGCTAATATTACGAATAAACACATAGAACAGACCCGCAAGTTTTCAAGCTCTTTGGCATGCTTCTGTAGGAGTTGTCTCTGTAGGGCCTGATTCTCTTCTGACATTCTGATCCTCCTTGTGTGAATCTGTGACTGCACCCGAGCTAGAGTCTGCATGCAGCGGAGGGTATGTGTTGCTTGCCTTTTTATTCTAGGCCCTTCCATCAGAGATTTGAGCCTCACCAACCCTCTCAGAGCCCGCAATGCTCTTCTGGCCTAAAATAAAATCAGAAGAAATGAAAATATAGCTTATCACTTGAAATTGACAAGACCACTGAAGTTTGAACTTTCAACCCCCCTCCCCCACGAAAAAAAATTAAAAAAAAAAGCAAAAAATATTCTTCTCTAATTACAAGAAAACATATGAATACCTAGTTTATATGAATTGTTAATTATCCTTTTGCTCCAACATCAATAACAAGGGCAATGCAGCAAAACACATACCATGTATCCTCTGAATGTTGTTTGAATCTTAATTGCCGCCTCTTCTTCCATTGATTTGCCAGCATATTTGTTTACCTTGGTCAGTTGAACAACCTCAATATTGGTTTGGACAGTAGTCGGAGCAGGCTCAGGTACTGCAGCAGTGGCAACTGGAACAGGGAAAGTATGCTGGTTCACTTCATCTGTTGTCTCAATTAATTTCACTTCTTCTGGTTGAGGAGGAGGAGACAGCATTGTAACATTTTCTAAAGAAGTGGAATCCGAATCCAGTTGTTGCTTTCCAAACCATTTCTTCTTTGATTTATTTGATTTCTAAAAACAATAGAACCAAAAGTATTAGAGAAAGAACCACTAGAGATTTTCTAAAACCACCGACGATTCAAAATCAAAAACCATATCCTTCTAAATACCTGGTCTGTCTTCTCCTTGGGATCAGGGCTAAGAGCTTTCTTTACACTAGAAAACCATTTTCCTTTCCTCCCCATCTTCTGATCATTCCCCAAAACAACCTTTTTCAGAATCAAATCAAAAGATCAAGTTGGAAACATAAATTGTGCATCTTATGCATTACCAGATCACACATGTTTTAAACGGAGAAAAGTAAAGTTACAAGTGTGATTAATAACAAAAAACCTTTGCCATAAGCAGAGATGAAAAACTACGCTGGCAAGGCTAATGATGGTAAAAAAAGGAAGAAATTTTAGAATATCATGTATACAATGCATACAACTTTACTATTTCATGACAAAAGAAAATAGCAGGATTGTTGACTTAATCCAGTTTCTCTCTGTCCCACAATATTTGTCAAGTCAGCCATGAAACTAGCACAATTAAGCAACTATTTTACTATTACCAAGTATCCAAACTAAAATAGATAGAAAAAAAGAAAAAAAGAGCTGTTTTTCCCACATTTTCTCATCAACAAAAGAGAGAAATAAATTTAAGAAAGAATATATTTTTAAGACCACCGACAAACATCCAATTCAGAAATTTTGTCTACTTTTTCAACAATTTCTCCGAGACCGAGATCCAAAAATTTTAAGCCCATCTACAAAAACTCAGTTTCAAGCAAAGTACCAGTGGGCAGATTTCTTTGTTGAAATCACAGATGGGTTTCTATCTTCTTCTTTTCTTCTTCTTCTTCTTCTTCAGAGTAGAAAACAAAAGGGATTGTCAAGGAGAAGAAAATGAAAAGCTTTATTTGACAAGAAAGATCTTTTCTTTCTTTGGTTTGATTCAATGATGAAGAAAGAGTGTAAAGGAGAGGAAATAGGAAGTGAAGAAGACACAGCTGGGAATGGTATAGCAGCAGCTAAGTGTGGCCCCACTACTCTCACTCTGAATTGGTAAAATGGGACCCACTTCATTGATGTATCGCTCCGTTTCTTTCGGTGCAACGATGATAATTTTGATACATTTCTTTCATTCTTAAAAGCTTTCCAGTTTTTCAGGGAACAAAATTCTACTGTCTGTAAACACTAAAGTACAGTAGTAACTAACACTTGAGATCTAACCCAACATGTGTAAGCATTACCAAGTCTTTGAAAACAGCTCCCTCTTACTCAACAGAACCAACTTGTATTATATATATATATTTTTTTTTTAATATTTTGAGGCTATTAATACACAACAACTATCTTTTTAAAATGACTAATATGCTCTTTAACCATTAAAAATACTAAACTTGTAATCCCTTCTATTTAAATTAAAAGTCAAAGTTATTAAACTTGATTGAGGTTGGTTGAACTAGTTAAGAGATTGTTTGGAATTTTGAATCACACAAGTTAACTAGGATCATTTTAAATAAATTAAAAAATTAATATTTAAAATTTTAATATTTAACATAAAAAAATTAAGAAACAATTCATATAAATATAAATTATATATATTATAAATAATAGAGTTTAAAAAATTATTTCAAAATTTTTTTTATCTTATATCATAAAAATATTATCTTTACTTTTTAAGTTAAAATATTTACACTAATAAATTTTTTTATCCCATATTAAAAAAATATAAATTTTTTTATTAACATAATATATATATATACACACACACTTTTTATCTTTTGTAATAATTTGTTTTTTACCATTAAAATAAAACTATTATTTTAGATGCCTTGTTTTGGGAAGCACCCACTTAGGAAAAAAAAAATGTAAGGTTAAGTGTTTGTGCATTAATGTTTTGGCTTAGTATGCAAAAATATTACTTTGTTTAGGAGCCCCACCAAAAAAAAATGTTCCTGTTATAGATAAATATGTTAGTGCATTTGTAAATTATTTATTTTATTTTTGGAAACAATCACTCAAGAGAATTTGTTCCACCTTTCAATAAATAAGTATTTGAAAATTAATTTTTTGTTTATTAAAAAAAGGATGGGTCTTGTTGGGTTGCAGCGGATTCTGGAGTTGACCCGGTTGGTCGCCCAGGTCTTCCTAAATCAATTGCAACCCTGGTTTTCTTCTTTTTTCGAGCCTGGTAACTATGATTTAAAGGGAAAAATGAGTATTAAGCTTAGATATATAACCTGATCTAAGAGTTTTCATATTTGTCCATCTTCAAGATATTTTTTGATATGTGATAAAAAAAATAGATATTTTTTTAGTGAAATGCTAGTCAATGAACTAAGCTCTAACCTTTTAATACAAAATAAATTAGCTAATAATTATATTAAAAATACAAAGTGTTGAGTGATAATTTACTTATTGTTTGATTTCTACATTCTTCCATGTTACCATTATTAAGGATTCTTTTTTTAGTCATATGTTTACTCTACATAAACCAAGCTAATATGGTAGTATTTGATATTGTGGTAGAAATTGCTTTTCAAAGTGTTTTTTACTTGAAAATATTTTTTTATTTTTTTAAAATTTATTTTTGACATAAGCACATTAAAAAAATTAAAAAAAACACCAAAAAAATTAATTTGAAGCAAATTGTTTTTGAAAAGTACAGCTGGGTTACACAAACAAACGATGCCTTATTTGATTAGCATAAAGCAGCTCAAAAATTTGCTAACTATAGTTATAAAAAAATTTACTGAATTGCTAAACCAAAGAAAAAATAAAAATCAAGTCATCTAATCGCATCAAATCATTCATAAAAGAGAAAGTATTAGGCTTATTAGAGAATAAATATTTAAGAGAATTTTTTTACAATTTAGAAATTCCAAATAATTAGTTAATCTACACTGATATTTTGACAAATAGAAATGAGGTTTAATCATTGATGATGGATGTGTCCCCCAACAATTATTAGTCTGAACTAATCTTAACACATTTCTCTCATCAAGCCAGTCGGTCAAGTTGACTTAAACAGGTGATGAGGGATATGTTCATGATCTTAAGATGCTTGAATTGAGAATACACGACCTCATCTCTTCATGAGACTTGCTTGAATATACCTCACCTTTTTTTGGTCGATTGATTATGTGTTTTCCTAGATAGAATTTATATCTATGAGTTTAGCTACAAAGATAAAATATACATGTATTAAATATAATCACTTGTCTTTAGTACATTTAAATCATTCAATCACAATTATACCCACTTAATAATGATTATCATGTTGAGCTCGTTTAAACTCAATTAGTAATCTATGTGACAATTGTTTTTCTCTCGAATAGAACACCTCCACTCATTAGGATTTATAAATCCAAAATGATTCTTATATGCGTAGGGGTTGTAGTCATTTTTTTTTCCCTTTATCACCTAGCAAATAGGTGTGGTTCATGGATATAAATTTACGCCTATGAACCACAAGGGAAGGAAAACATTTTTCTTTTGCATTATGGTATTTTGACCTTCATTTTCTTCATTATTTCCTATAAACAATTATAAACACACAAACACTACATAACCTTTAACAAAACTTTTCCTACATTTATGTTAACTTAAGTATCAAAAGGGTCATTTATACCATATAAAAGACTTGTTTTACAGGAATTCATGAACTACCAGCCCAGCCCATCATCAACAACTCTTCGAGCCCAATATTTCCTAAAGTTTGCTCTAGACTTCGTTAATGGCAGAGTCGGTGGGAATATCAATCAAAGGTCATTTCATTCTCTTTTACTTTTTGCTAACTCTTTATCTTTTTTCATTACAAATAATCTAAGAACTTTAAGACATAGAAGGGAAAAATGCTCCTTATTACAAGCATTTGATTAACGTCTCTGAATCTATAACAACTTACCCAATAAGTGTGAATTCTTACTAAGGCTCTCTTGGCCATGAAAGAGCAACTTAGGGTATTGCTTTCTCCCTAACAGGTAGCATAGCCTTTAGGTCCACCACTGGCACCACTAAATACATGTAGACATCTTCATTTTCTAGAAAAGATAGCTTAAAATGATATGTAAGAAAGCAAATAAGAGTGTCATCACTTTTAGAATCCATCTCAAAGTCTTTCTTACCATCAAGAAGAGCATATAAGATCTAATACTCCAAAACACAATCTCTGTAAGTCCAAAAAATAATCATTAAGCACTTATAGCCGTTAACATCACCATTACTTCTCATTAGAATCTTTCTTATGCAATTTTATACAAAAATAAAATCCCTAAAGAGGGTTAAAAGTCACAATCATGTGAGCCTATAAAAAATATTACAACCCCTTCAAGGTGATAAGTTCTTCATTGTCTAAACTAGAGTGGATATTCATCTCTCCAAGGACTTCATTATCACAAAAATGAATTTGGACAACCATAATGAGCTCGCAAACCTAAGAGAACACATACAAAATATACATCATAGCTTAAAGCTTATCATATAAGATCAAGGTTATCAAAAACGCTTTTTTGACACGACTCGGAACATACAATATAAACTCGAATCGTAAACTCGAAACGTAAAATTGTAAAATCACAAATAAAATATTTTAACTAAAAATAGTAAAATCACAAGTAAAATATTTTAAATAAAATTGTAAAATCGCAAGTAAAATATTTTAACTAAATTGCAAGATCCAGTCAAGTAGTAAATAATAATATAACACAATTAAAATAAAAGTGAAATAAACAATAGAAATGTCCAAACACCTTAAAATACATAATTCAAATAAAAATTTATATATGTCCATAGAATTTCATTATAGGTATATAACTATAAAATAAAAATAAATATATTATCATCAATATTAAATTAAATAATATAAAAACAAAACAAACATTATGTATCAATGAATAATAATAAATAAATAATTAGGCAAGATATATAATCCAAGATTAAGGCGGACATTGTCGATAATAAGCAGCCTTAAAGAGAAACAAGCTGGAAGCAACTAACTGACGCTCTTTCTTCCCATGCATCAAGGATTTTTGAGATATAATTTGAGAATAACGATTTAGTATATGATTTCCCCCATGTTGACTACAGTTGTGGTCTTGGTAAATGGAGACCTTTTTTTTTTAAATATGAATTATGTTCTGTAATGTGGTGTCAGGTGTGCAAGGCTAGTGTCCACAAGTAGTAAACATTATCTGTCAGGTGGGGGAGTGGCTGACTGGGAAGTGGAAACTTGTAAGAAAAGAGATTGCTGAGTCAGCACATCAATTGAACAATTCTTTTAAATTTCACGTGAAATCGTGATATCGGTATGTGTTTACCGTTTTTTACGAGTTCGTACGATTTTATGCGAGTTTGACCGGGTTTGACCGATTTTACTGGTTTTCAAGTTTTAACCCCGATTTTACACGTTTTATATGTTTTGACTCGTAAAATTGTATGATTTTACGAGTCAAAACGCGTTTTTGACAACCATGTACAGGATAATGATGCCATATGCAAGATCCTTGTTCGCCATATTTATCTGATTTACTTGAGCATGGTATCACAACTTAGAGTTGGCTTCTATACTTGATTTATATTATCTTTGTGGAAAGCTTATTGCTCATTTTAGCACAAGTATTCAAGTTAAAAAAAAGCTTAATTAAGCCATTTTACTATCATAAAATAAAATATTGAAAGCATTATAATATATTTAAAAAAGATTTAATAAAGAGATGTTAAGGTTAGAGGGCCTTATATAATTAGTCTTTACTAAGGCCTTGACAAATGGGGCAAATGACCCAACTTTATAGAAAGAGTTGCATGCTCTCCCTAATAGGAAGACCCTCTTGAAGGTGAAACAGATCATGAAAAAACATATTCGGGTAGGAAAAAAATGATAAAATTGTCTCCATGATATCATCTTTATATGTTGTTCTCTATGAATTATTTGAATAGGGTACTCTGCAACCTAGGTGAGAGAACATATGTGCTCGAGGTGTACCACAGTCTCTATGGTATTCATCGTGGAATAACTTTGTAATGTCTTCATAAAATATGTCTCCATATGATTGCCTCCAATACTTTCAACAAGAAATGCCTTTATAAAAATGTCTTTATAAAAAATCTTTATGTCTCCATTCGATTCCCTATCCCTAGGTAAAACATAGGGTTACCTCGACACAATCTTACCCGAGTACACAAAATTCTCCATTTGAGTAGAAGGATCACAAATGAAAAGTCTTCATATCTCCATGAAAATGTATCTTTATAAGTAATCTCCTCGAAAATCCCCTAATGAATCACCATGTATAGTCTCTATGAAATAGTCCCTATATGATGATCTCTATGGTGAATCACCAAGTACAATATCAAGAAAATAACCTTTATACAATAGTCTCCATAAAATATTTTCCATGTCATTTTCTCTATAGAATATTCACAATGAAATTTTCTCCATAAGATGTTCCACCATGGTTGAGAGCTTTTCCTTTATGCCTTTGTATAATATGTCTCGATTTGTATCTTTATTCAGGTATAGAAACGACCTAATCCAAACTCAAAGCATTATCAACTCCTACATACAAGGAACAACTTTGTCCAAGTTTAAAGACTTTCTTTATCTCATATACAAAATTGTTTCTTCGTGACTAATATCTATGATAATCTCTATAAAAAATCTTCATGGGATATCATCATACCGAGTCTCCATGAGGATCTCTATGATAAATATCCATGAAAGTCTTCATGAAAAACTTCAATATGACTTGCCAAAGATGATCTCCATAAAATATAATAATAAAGAAGTATTTTCTCCATATGACTCTAATCAAGAGAGAGCACCTTCACCCAGGTACAACATGCTCTCCATTCTTCATTTAGGCTAGGGTAATATCTAACCTGCATATGATGGTCTCCAAAACAATCATGAAGGGACAACCTAGTCTGAATAAAATGAAGAAGACACCTTCATCCAGGCTAAGGTTATACTAATCCTGAACGAAATAAAAAGTTAATGGGCCACCTTAATCGAGTATACAGACACCCATTTTTCCCAAGTATAAAGACAACATTTTTCTATAGATGTGTGGTTACACCATGTCCAAGTTCAATATCACAATAAAATTTTAGAAACATCACAGTAGAGCCTTAGCCATTTCAGAAGGCATGTTGGCTAATCAAACAAGATGACCAGTTAGTCAAAACTTGATGACTCACATCTAAAAGGTAGGGTCTGCTCAAATCACATGTACAATAAAACCATCTTATCTCAAACTAAGTAAACCTTACTTTAAAAGATGAGACAACTGAAGAATGATGTGTTCTTCTAGGATAATAATGCTTGAACTACTCCTAATTTATTTCTTAAACCAAGTCAGCTAGATTGACTTAAATAGGTGATGAGAGATGTCTCATGTAACACCCCACCCCACTAACAAGATTGTACGTTTTGGCCCACGGGCCTCACGGATGAGCATGCTTCATATAAGACCCTCCCTCAAGTCCTCACCCGTTGATGTGGGATATTACATCTCCCCTAAGCTAAAGATGCCTAATATGGGTATACTTGACTTTAGCTCTCCACGAGATTTAATCGAACAAACATCACCTCTTTTTGAAGGACCAACCTTGTGTCTTTCTTCTTGGCGAACCGGTCATGTAGTCTTCTATATAGGGCTTAAACCCTTGAATCCAGTTATGAAGATGAAATGGACATGCGTTAAATACAACCATTTGCCTCTGGCGCATCTACGTCATTTTGTTACAACTACATCCACTAAATGGTGGTTATCTCACCTTATACTCATTTAAACTTAGTTAGCAATCCACACAATTAGATTCTTCTTTCCATAAACAGAACATTGCCATCGATTACGATCTATAAATCCAAATTATTGTTATTTTTCTAGGGGTCATAGTATTTTTCCTCTCTTTCTTTTACTTATCACCCTGAAAGTGGGTATTGTTCATAGGTCTATGAACCACGATGGAAGGAAAACATTTTCTTAACATTTTAGTATTCTAACATTCATATTCTTTGTTATTTGTTGCAAATAGCTATAAACACACAAACATAATACATAGCTTTTAAGACAATATTTCTTTTATATTCATGCTAAATAAAGTAATTGGACTATCAGCCATAGCTCATTATCATTCAAGCCCACTAACCTGCCATGAAAATACCAAAAATTTTTGTAAAGTTTACACCAGACTTTGTTAATCAAATTCTGAGAAATTGTTATCAACAATCATAATAAAATGGTTGTGATAGACCACAGAAAATAATTACAAAATATTCAGAACTTCAAATTTCAATTTTATTTTTTTTATTCCTTTCAAGGAAAAACAACTTAAATGGGTCATTCTAAGAAAGTCTATAATTTCTAAAAAAAATTGTCCTTTTCCTTTCCTTTTTTTTTCTTGGTATCTTTCTTAAACTTTGTTTTTTTAATAATAAATATATTCTCTGACTATTTCACAGACAAAAATTAAAGTTTTATTCAATTGAATTGTATATCTACATTTTAAACTACAACATTCCTGTTTTTTGTTCCTGTTGTAAATACATACATATACATATCTCAATATCTCAAGGACAAGGACACTTTAAATACGAGACGTTGATTTCACTAAAATTTCATATTCTGATAAACTCAAAAAATACCTTGTATTAAATAAATAATATGCATAGGTGATCCATATTTATTTTATTTATTTATTGCTTTTTTGAAGAATAATAAATAGCACTGCGACTTGAGCGCGATTCTACTATGTATCTCCATCCAAATTCCAACTTTCTCAGCCTTCTTTGTGTCTCTCAGCAATCACCCGAAAATGACATAAATCTGTGTGCGCTCTCACTAGCCGTTGCCACCTGTGACTACAACGTTAATTTGTGCTGGTTTTTTTGTTTTTTTCTCCTCTGTTTTCTCTTCATTTTTGGTTGCTTGATTATGAAAGAAGGCCTGGTTTTCTATGATTGAGTCGTATAAACCCTAAAGGTGGGGGTGGGGCAGGGGAAAACTCAAATAAACCAATTTCGAAGGCATAATCAAATCCTGATGAGTAGCCTTCATGCCTTGTTGATTCAACAACTCATCCAATAATTGTAGCTGGTGTGGAGCATTTTGATGCTAATCTTGACTTGGTGTAGGGCCATGGCTGTTAGCAACCTAACAGCTATGCTTCCTCCTCCAATGGGCTTTACAGTGATGAGATAAGAAATGCAAACCAAGTAAAGTAAAGTAATGTGTTTGGTTATCTATCCATTTCTAGTTATTTGATTAAGAAAATAAAGAGAAGGAAACAACTAGAATCGGAAAGAGATAATTAGCAGGAGCAATTATTGGTAATCTAATCGTGCAAAACAAACAAAATTCGGAGGAAATGCAGCTCAGCTTTCATGTCCATCTTGGAGCTTGCTTCTGAAATTACTCGGGACAGCTTCGTTGGTGATGGTGCAGGGTTTTTCTTTCTTTTTCTTTTTTTTAAAAAAATCATTAATTTTCCAGAGGCTTGTACATGCCAGCCTAATTGGCTGAAATTGCAGCCCAAAATTCCAGCCTGGACAGCTTTAGTTTTCAGCCCAACACCCGATATTGACCTTGTTTGTCCAACTTCTATCGACGGCCACTTTTCTAACCATCAAGACTAGTTGTCGTTCCTTCCTCTCATACCCACTAGCCACTGCCACAAGCCTAGCGCTGCCGCCGACGCAGCACCCATCGTTCCCCTTAATAGTCTCTAGCTGTAACAATCCCTAATCGCTATCATAGCACGACCCAGCAGCCCCCGAAAGCACCATCGCCCAACCACTTTGTTCCAATCACAAATCCAACCCAGCCACTTAGCCATCGACCCGATCTCCTCATGCCATAACCCTCTCAACAGTAACTTGAACCACCCAGCAATAAATCGATCTCCTCCTATTAAACCCATAAACACCCAAAGAAACCAGATCATAGCGGTCTTTTTTTGGGATTCCCCCTCAAATACGAACAACTTGGCAAATGAATTCAAATATCACATCTCCATTAAATTTCCTTCCTGAGAAAAGATGTATTTATATGCCAATGTTTTTCAAGATTTCTTGATTTCCTTCGTTTAATCTAACTATTTAGTTATGCTGTTTGGAATATCTGTAGAATTTAATTGAATTGAGAAGCTTAACTATTTTATTTTTAATTTGAAATTACATGGTATATCTTCAAAGTGAATAAATATTACAGGAATGACTTGTACATCATGCTGGCAAACTAAAATTAAAAAATAAAACATCAATTATGACTGAGGAGATGCAACCTAGAACTAATTGGGTATAAATTGAATGGACTGCCACTTTTATTTATTTATTTTTTGTTTTTTTAATATTGCTGCCCCTACCAGCTGCATTTTCGAGCAAACAAGAGCA
>Ga0325401_1004059_pt1 | contig 13678 bp, 12 predicted proteins | sample PopdelMetagenome_FD_205666 | JGI IMG/M metagenome (GOLD analysis project Ga0325401, IMG submission 205666) | Populus deltoides microbial communities from Bellville, Georgia, United States - Xylem-PdKOR-R2 | ecosystem: Host-associated > Plants > Phyllosphere > Stem > Wood/Secondary xylem | place...
CCATCCACCTCTGACAAGTAAAGGGAACTTTTGGTATGATTAATTGAAAGTCCTTAAAGTATAACAAATTTTTCAAGTGAGTGTTTAAGGATTCATACTGAGTTTTGATCAGCATGATAGAACATCATTAAGTCATCCACGAAGTTGAGGTGTATAATAGCATTCTCCTTGCATCTCCAGTGATGGATGAAGTCGGGATGTTGTGTGTCTTTCCTCAATATGTCACCCAACCCCTCCATTGCTAGAATAAAAAGATAGGGTAACAAAGGGTCCCCTTTATTGAATTCCTTTATTGGATTTGAAGAATCCATGTAATTCCCTATTTAGGTTAATGGAGAAGTGAGGCATGGTAATGCATACTTCAATCCAGTTTACCATAGTTGATGGGATGCCAATAGCCTTCAGCCTTTCTATGATGAATTGTCAGCTTACTGTATCAAATGCCTTATTGATATCTACCTTTAATACACATATAACAAGGCCTTTTGACAGATGGTAGTTATGAAGCAGCTCTCGGGACAGTAGTATAGCATCTAAAATTTGTCTTCCTGGAATGAAAGCTGACTAGGGGGGACATATGATGTCTAGTAGGGTTGTCTTCAATCTAGGCACTATGATTTTAGAGATGCATTTCTATATGACATTGTAGCATGCTATTGGTCGATAATCATTCATGTAGGAGAGAGTCTTAGTTTTTGGAACTAGCACTATGCTTGTGGCATTAACACACCAGGATATAAAGGGATGATTGAAGAAGTACCTGATAGCTACTTTGAAATCTTCTCTTATTATGGCCCAGTTGCATTTGAAGAACAATGCAGTGTAGCCATTCGGCCTTAGAGCTTTATCATCTAAGATAGAGTTCAGAGCTTATTTGATCTCCTTATTAGTAATTTGCTTATCCAGTTCTACTCCATTTTAGGGTGGAGGGAAGTACTGGGATGTATAATGTCCTGATGGTGGGATGGGTGTTGAAAAGAGATCCTTATAGTAATCAATAGCCACTCTGCCCATCCCCTACTAATCATTAATGAGGTTACCCGATGCATTCTTCAAGGAGTGGATCTTGTTTCGGCTTTGCCAATAAATCAGGGATTTTTGGAAGAAGCTGGTATTCTTATCCCCAACATGAAGCCATTGGACTCTAGATTTTTGCTTGAAATAGGCTTTCTCATCATCACAAAGTTGTTTGTATTTCCTAGCCAGTCTCCTTTCGTTTATCCTCAGCTCATTTCCTATTGGATTCTGATCCAACTGTAGTTCAACTATATCTCATTCTTCTTTGGATTTGGTCAGTCTACTAGAGATATGGCTATAGTGGTGTTTATGAAAAGTTTTTAGATGGTTCTTCAGTGGTCAAAGCTTGGAAGTGAGCTGATACATTATATTTCCTTGAATTGGTGTATGCTAGACAAAGTTAACTGCAGGGAGAAAGTCTTTATGATCAGCCCATAAATTCAGGATTTTGAATGGGGAGCACAGTCTGTGGTTTAGAGGATCAAGCTTGAGTATCATGACATTGTTATCTAATAGGTTCTTTGGCATGAAGTGAGAATGAGCAGCTGGCTATTGGCTATGAAATGAGGGATTCCCTAATATCCAATCAAGCTTCTTCTATATGATATTGTCCCCTGTTTGGCCATTATGCCAAGTGTATCTCATGCCCGAGTAGGGAATTTGCATGAGTTTGGCTTATTGAGTACAATTGATGAAATCATTATGGTGGTTGTGCCATACAGTACTCTCCTTTACTCGATCACTTGGTCTCATGGTAGCATTAAAATCCCCCATTAAGATCCAGGGAAAAATGGAATTCTAGGGGCTTTGAAAGCTGATATGAATCCATATGACTTCTCTTTCAGCTAGGGTATTATGTCTATATATGAAGGTTATTTTAAGGAAGTTGTTTGGGAAGGTTGTGTCACAAGTAATCCATTGTTGAGTTTTGTGTGTGCATTCTAAATGGAGTTTTTTAGGGTTCCAACCAACTAATATGCGACAATGGTTAATAGGACTGACATTAGATATGAATTTCCAATTATGTAATCCTAATCCAACTTCTACTGTATCCATGTAGCTGGAGGCTATTTTGGTTTTCAATAAACCTATGATATCAAGTATGTTTTTGTTGATCCACTCTTAAACCATTTTCTATTTTTTTTTCCATTAAGGCCTTTAATGTTCCAACTTTATATACTAAATATTTATTCATCGGGGGGTTGAGTGTAACAAAAGTTAAAGGCCCTTAGCCTCTTTACGTTTCTTACCTCCTTTCTTCTTTGTGACTGAGGGAGAAAAGGGAGACTCATCTTGGTGTTCTTTGTGATGGCTTAATTGTTCCAAGGTGTGTGTGGTTAGATCTTTGGTTAAAGTTGAGGCCTCTTTTTGAGTTCTAAAGGTGTCCATTCTGCTTACTATACAATCCTCAATACCAACAATGGGTAGGTGAATTTTTTTAATAGCAAGAATGTCATTACCTGATTCATGACTTGATCCCAAGTCTTTTATCATTAGGTGTTCTTTGGTATACTGTTTTGGTTGGGCCTTAATACGTAAGTTGTTGGTGTTTGAGGGGGGTGGAAGTGTGCAAATAGGAGGTGTAAGTGTGCAGATGGGAGGTGTGTTTGGTTACTGTATATGTAGCCTAAGGTGAATGGTTTGTGTTTAGACTTAAGGGAGGTGGTTTCTGCCAAGACAGGGGGAGCTATTGGGGATGGGGATGGGTGGGGACTTTATGGTTTTGGTTGTTTATAGGGCAAACTTGTTTCTAATCTGGTTTCGCCTAAGTCCGGGGGCAGAGTAGGGCAAGAATGACCAAACACTTTGCACTGGTTGTATCTTGGTGGCTTCCACTCATATTCTACCTTAATTGTGATGGGTTCATTAGAGAGAAGGCTTACAATATCATACCTGTGAATGAGAGGGAGAGCAGATGTAATCTCTATATATACTCTTGCATATTCTAGCCTTGTTCAGTTGTTTGTTTGTTCATCACAAGATAAAGGCTCCAGGCTCCCCCACCATGCTGGCTGCCAAGCTCAGGCCTTGCTTGGTCCATAGTGGAAATGGTAGCTTGTGGAGGCATGGTTGCTGGATCCAAGTAATTTAAGTCATTCTCTATATTCTTAATATTTTTTTATTAAAAAAATTGATATTAACCTGCTGCTAAACGCAGGCCAATAAACTTGTCTAAACTAAGCTCGGTCTGTTAAATACCAAGAGAACTCTTTCTACCAAATTTGAAATTAGTTATACAGTTTCTCGTTTTACATTTTGGTTCTCTATTAATGTTTTTTTCATTCATAAATTTTGACAAAATGATCATGAAATCAAGAATGGAAAACTACAATTAAAAAAAAAAGTATGAGAACAAAAATATAAAACAATTCAATATTGTGGATTTAAACAACGATTTACCTAACCTTTTTTAAGTATACCTTGTAATTGTAATATTTGCATTACACCTGAATGGTCATTTTATGTTTTTCCTTCCCTTATTTCTCATGGTGACTACAAAGTTTTTAACCAACATGGTGAAGAGACATTTTATGAGTGTAAAAAAATATAGAAAGTTAATAGCAGATTCAGAGATGTCAATCAACTCATAGTGTATTTTTATACAGGAAGAAGGGTACATGGAGAAGACAAGGAAGCAAAGACAATAAAATTTCAACTATTTTCACAAGCTGTTAACTTCTCAAACCATACAGTTAGTGTACATACAATACTGGATTGCTTTCTGTGAAATGAACTGGGGAGCACGAACCCACTACAACCGGACAAAGAATTGCTAAGAAACGAATCAAAAAGCCTAAGGCCGAAAACCCTAAAAACTTTCCAAGAACAACCGGAAAAAAAAAATATAGACTTGATTTTATATTAAGATGGGGAAGGCATACAATTTTGCGAAACCAAGGACTTCTTCTGCAGCTTCCCTTTGAATTGTCTGATCTTTGCATCTACCCTTGCTGTGAACCCAATCTTCGTTTCTTGTCTTGCCTTGGATCGTTCCCTTCTCCACATGTGTTGGTCCTCAACATCCTTCTTATAGTACTTGATTTCTTGGATGATATGATGATCCATTGGATTGAAACATCTTTGGAATGATATGTGAACCAGGTAAGGCACAATACATGCGACTGTTACCAAGAGGATGGTACTCCAGTAGATGGGTGCCGGACCAAGAACTTCAACTAAAAGTCTGTAGACGTCCCCCGAATAAGATGGAGGCATCAGACCGTAAAGTAACAGAAACAAGTACCAAGTGGCAACGCTTCCCCAGACAAAGAGATGTTGTATCCATGTAAAGTGGCTCATCGTGAGCGCAATCTGGCAGTTCACAGCACAGATGATGCAGGAGAACATTGTAGCACCCACAGCAGCCATATCAGCAGTTTGGCCTCCAGCACGGAATGCTTGGTTATAAAAGATCACGATATTTAGGATGAAAATGACAAGAGAGGAATACAAACCATTACCCATCCACCCAAGTATTCGATACCAATCAAAAAACAAGTTTTTGGTCCCTTGCTGATACAATGCTGGGAACTGCATAATGGGGAAATAACATTATTTTTGTAGCAGAGAGATAACTGGTACAAAAATTGCATTAGAATTAGCTAAGTAATTAATGGGACTAACCTGCAAGCAGACCTCAGAAGACACATCTTGTTCAAAAACTCCAAGGGAAATGACAGGCAATGAGGTAAGAATGACATTGAACAATAGCATGTACCAGTCATTGTAAACTGACTGCCCAGAAAAGGCCGTGAATGCCTCAAAGTAGAAAAGCGTAAGGCCGAATGCTATATTTTTGTAGAAGAAATAGCAAATCTGAAAGCAAAAGAACCCATTCAATGAAACAACAAAAACAGAATAGCTAAGCATGTGGTGTACACGTCAGTGCAGTGGATGCAAACATATCAAATGCATAAAAGGAAGCATGATATAGTCTCTTGATTATTACCATCTGTGCAATTCTCTTGTAGCACCAGTGTCCATGGACTACCAAAAGTCTTTCAAGAAACCGAAACTGGGAAATAGAAAAATCACTCGCCATCACAGCCTGTAAATCCATTTGAAAATACGTAAGCTTCACTGGAAAATTAGAAGCTTGCATATAAGCAAAGCTTGATGCTCTGTTTCTTCACTCAACAACCACAAGAAGTTATGAGAAAATGGTGAAGTTGGAATGGATAAAGAAAGCAAAGGCTCAGCATAATATTTTGATCTTAGTTCCAATTTGAGACCAAAGATGGCAGACAAGCATGATGTTACGTGTCCAACCCAATTTAAATATCAGCAGGACACGAAATTTTAAGTGACAGATACTGCCTAGAAACAGCTGGAAATAACAGCAGGTGAGCATAGAAGGTACAAAGATTTCTCCTTGGAGGAAAAGGCAATATCATTTTTAAGAGGCTGCATGCCAGAAGAATTAGTTAGACATGTTACCAACCTGCATACCTTCCACCCCACTGATGCCAACTCCAATGTCAGCTTCTTGAATCATCCCAACATCATTTGCACCATCACCTATCGCTAATGTGGTTTTTTTAGTTCCTTCCTTTACTAATCTTGTTACCTGTATCAACAAATTGAACAAATTAAAACCCAACAAAAGAATGCATATCTCTCTATAAGGGCACTGTCAATTTGATGATTCAAGACAAGAAAATACATTCTGGAAGAAAGTCCACTAATTAAGGGGAAAAAGTTTCATACCAGTGCCTTCTGCTTGGGAGAGACACGACAGCATATGACAGATGCACAGCCAACAGCCAACGCTAAGAAATGATGCTTCATATCATCCTCTAGAGCATAGGATAAAGATTTTCCATCAATAATTAACGCAAATGCAGCATGTGGATCCTTTTCCAGCTTGACCATTTGAGAGGAATTGGTGATTTGCATCAAAATATTCTCTTTCACAGCCTGTGTGGTGATGAAAGGCAAAAAACTCAGGCATAAAAGGAAATCAAGTCCCTGAAAGGAAAATGCTGTACCCTTTGGCCAAGTATATCACCTGCTTTGAGTCTTGACCTACCACATCTGAGTTCATTACAGTTATACAGATCCGCTTCATGCCCGGGCGGAGTAAACTACATGAAAATCTGCATCATGCACAAAACAGGGAATTATAGCTTCTGAAATAAAATTGACATAGATTACAAGGAACCTTGAAGGTAGACTCTAAGAGACAAACCCTATGTTGATTGCAGTTTCCATCTTATCCCCTGTCAAAACCCAAATCTTGAGACCAGCTTGTGCAAGTTTGTCTATGCACTGGGGCACCTGGTGAGTGAATAAAATGGAAATAAGCAGAAATGTATCAAAAAGAAATATGTTAATTATGTCTCCAAGACAATTATATCATGTACCCCTTTTTGCAATTTGTCCTCCACGGCAGTAGCACCAACAAGAATCAGATCCTTTTCCATCATATCTGCAACTCGCTCAAGCATTGCTTCTCTATCAGTGCTCATAGAAGTTTTGACTTTGACAAACTCATTGTTCCATGCAGAATACTCGGACTCATCAAGCTTTTTATAAGCAAGTGCCAGTGTACGCAACCCAGCTTCTCCATATTCATTCAAATGCTTAACAGTAGTTTCCTCATATATTCTTCCATTCTTTGATAGTCGATCAAATATTACACTGCATAATTCAAATGGATTGCAAAGATAAAAATAAAGTTTTCTATATTTTTCCCTTAAATTTCCTATTAAAGAACATGGTAGAAGGTTCTAGATGCTTTATGCATCGATTGCTAAAGATTACAAAAGACCATGTAAGAGACAGTTGTGAGCCTAACCTATCAGCACCTTTGCACAGGAGTAAAATTTGACCATCCTCATCCCGCACAATTACAGACATTCGCTTCCTTTTGCTTGTAAATTCCAATAAATTGAGAATCTTGAACTCTCTGCAAGATTGCCAAGATACATTTAAGATGTTAAGATACCTTTAATCAAAGGGAGTGATGGACCAAAGGGCTATATAAACATGGAATTGTCAATTTGCAACCTCACCTTTCAATCAATCGTCCTGGGTGTGCATATTTTTCACGAATAAACACGCTTGATTGAGTTCTTTTGTAAAATTCAAAACCAAATTCTCTTGCTGCAGCAAGAAAGGCTGCTTCGTCAGGTGACTCTGCTTCATATGTAAACATACCAGTCTCTTCATTCTGCTCAGGAACGGCAGTCTGACATATTGCTAGTATCCTGAAAAATAGCAAAAGGACCTCTCGATTTCGTTCATTCAACCAATTTCCATCCATGAGCCGGCTGTCCTCAAAATTAAATCCCTTTATTGCTGGCTTCTGATCATTTTCACATTTAGAAGTGATGACACTCTCGAGTTCAATTTCTGGACCTCCTCTGCTATCCTCCTCACGTGCACTTTTTCCGTGCCTCGAAACATTAGTATTTTGTGTATCCTGCTCCTCAAGATCCATAGCCATCTGTTTTGCTGCAGCAAGCTCAATTTCACTAGAGCGCACACCATATGCAGTACCAGCAATGGAGCACTTCAGAAAATCCATCTGATTACAGGTCAAGGTGCCAGTTTTATCAGAGAGGATAGTGTCGACCTGACCCAACTCCTCATTTAAGTTTGATGTTCGTGCTTGAGCAGTATTGCCAGTTTCTTCATCATACATGTGTATGTCTTGGTTAATGAACCTTGCTTGAAACACCTTCACAATCTCAATTGAGACATAGAGAGAAATGGGTATTAAATACCCATAAAGGATGAGAGCAGTGATCAAATGTGCTACCCCAGACTTGCCAGGATTGTCAGGGTCATACAAATTATTATCATTCCTGGGTTGCATGTACGTCCACTCTGGCATTTGAAACTTTATCTTCACAGCAAAGCCAATTGAACTAATGGATGAAATCAGTACAAGAAGGCTGAGAAGGATGTATATAATTTTGTCCATTTTTTTCTCTATTTTGCTCCTTTTTGAAGGAGACTTTGTTGAGTTCTGCATGACTTTGCTATCAAAACCAGTGAATATCACAACTCCATATACATAAGATGTATTTCTGAGCTTTGAATCTCTAAGAAGAATCTGAGTAGGGTCAAGAGGATAAACCTGACGTTCATACTCAAAATTACCAACAAAGGTGTAAAGATTGGGGTTTGGATCTTCGCACTTTATTATTCCTGTAAAGTTCTTGAAAGACTCATCATCCTCCAAAGGCAGGGTTACCTCCAATGATCTCTTAACCTTCAAGTTAGTCTCACCATCTAGGTTCATAGTCTCCACATAGCAAATCCCATCATCGTAACTAGTTGACAACAGAAGCAAATCAGCAGGGAAAAACTGGTCTTTTTCCACTTTCACCACATCACCAACCTGAATCTTCTGCCATGGCTTATAACCAAAAACACCCCCGCCCTTATGAACACTAGCTTTCCGACTATTAACCTTCATATCCTGCGTAAACCTGCGCCAATCTTCTAGAGCTTCTTTTGCCATACTAAGGCCAACAACAAAAGCCAACGGTAAAATCATGCTCAGAGGCGAGAATGGGGCAACATCTGTAAGTGAAAGAACTGCAGCAACTAGGAAATAGAGGTTAGCAAGCCGATGGAACTGTTCATACAGTGCCTTGGGCAAGAATGTAACTATATTGTACTTGGTGGTAGATATATAATTTGAGCAGTATTTCAAGGGTTTTTTCTGGTGCTTATGGGGTTGGTTGCAATGAACAATTCTGGAGAACCCAGGCCCTAGTAAAGGATGCGGCTCCTCACTGTTGTTGGCATTTGGCCTTAAGCAAGAGAACGGGTGGAGATGGCTCCGCCGGAGCCTTGCTCTTATCCTTCCCCGTGTCATCTCTCAAGATTTGATCTCGAACGCACTTGTGTAGCTGATTCAATATGCCTAGAAAAGAACAACCCCCAAATCTTGCTTTAAATGCAGAAACCAACTGGTCCTGCTAATAGGCAATTCTTTCTTCTAAGGCCTAATTTAACAAACAAAATATAGGATGCATTTGTCAACTTGCAACAGTACATAACATCATTGTTGTAACTCAGCACAAATAAAAAAAGAATCATACTTCATTCATTAGAATTCAAGAACACCACGTCCCATAAAAGGCATTCGTATTCAAAATTGGATTTTTCAAATCTTTCATCCCCGGATTATGCAAACTTGAAACCTCATAAGGAAATGAATAAATATTTAAACAAACAGAAGGATGCACATAGGAACAAATCTACATTCATTTAAAGCTACAAAATTTACAAAAGATCCTGGAAATTGAATGGTTTGTCCGGCTAAAACAAGAAAAAAAATCTTTGAAATAGCAAGAACCTTAAAACTCCACAAGAAACGAAAAAGAAAAAGAAAAAGAAAAGTCAATGATTTGCAAGAACGTTACAGCAAGACAAAAGCCATCAACCAAGAAACAAGAAAATAAAGAACCCAAAAGAGAAGAGGGCAACCTGAAACCAGGAGGCAGGCCCGTCTTTAGCAAAAATAGCAATGACCCATTTGAGCAGGTGCATGAGCAAACCTGAAGCTAAATAGTTGCAGATCAAGAAACAAGGGGGAAGAGAGTGCTAAAGGCGAAGAGAAACAAAAGAAAGCTTGTTTTAGAGAGAGAAAATCTGCTGTTTCAATTAACGAGGGGAGAGAAAAGGAAATAAAAGGACTAGAGAGACGAACAGGGGTTTAGTCCACGAAGAAAGAAACACCCATCTCTCCCTCTCCCTCTTTTCCTTTTCCTTTTCTTCCCTCTTTTCTTTTTCTCTCTCCTCTGCTGAAAATCATACTAAGGTCTTTGAGTCAGATAATGCTACTGCTTGACAAATGGACCCATGTAATGAGCCATAAATTTAGGAGGAAGCTTCCGTTGGCTACGTGTTTTTTTTTAGAAGATTAGCCGGTCAAAGGATTTATGGAAAAAAATACTAATTTAAATCTAATTTAAAAAAATACTAATTTAAATTTAATTCATATGTTGGGATGTTGTATATCGTGAGGCACTTCAAATCTAATTCAACAATAGAAATCATAATTTTATAGAATTTTTAATTAAAAAAATACTATAATTTATAACTTTTTTGAAATTTATTTTTTAAAACTTCAACTAGAAAAACTATCATAATAAAAAAATTTAATTTGTGGTTGGATGGACAAGATCCTTAAAAATAAAGATTGAGGAAGACAAATAATAAGCTTGTGTTCTAAACTTAAGTATTTTTTAAAGAGGATGACAACTTTTGCTTTTAGGAGATTTTTTTTAAATATACTTACCTTGAAAAAAAAATTAAGTATCAAATTGATATTATTTTTTTAGTGTTTTTTTATGATTTGAAAATTTTTTAAAAAAATATTTTAATACATTTTCAAGTAAAGAATCACTTTTAAAAAAAAACACTTTACATCACAATACTAGCGGTTGTTTTTCAAAGTGTTTTTTGTTTGGAAATATATCAAAATAATATATTAAAAAAATATTTATAATATTATTACATCAAAATAATATAAAATCATAAAAAATAATTTAAAATAAAAAACTTATAAAAATGCTCTTTAAATACAAATACAAAGACACTTGAACCCACAATTATTGCAAAATGCATGTACAGCACAGCACGTTTATGGCTTGCCGGTCGAATAAATACAAGGATATGATATGAGGATTGTATTGTACCTTAGAATAAAATTCCAACAACAATTCATCAATTCGGAAAACGTGGGCTGGGTCCTACAATAAGGTCTCCCTCTCCTATTTATTGCAACCATTACATTAATGTGAGGAAATGATAGGCAATAATATCGTTGATATTTTTTAAAATAATTTTTATTTAAAAATATATTAAAATAATATTTTATTTTATTTTTTAAAATTAACACATATAACTAATTATTATAATAATTATTCCTTTTTCCCTAAAAACAAGGTTATGCATATGAAATTAATAATTAATAACACATTAACCGAAAAGCATTTTACTATCTAGTACGCAAGCATTAATACAAGATTAAGAGTATGTTTGACAGTGTGATTGTAGTTGTTTTTCAAATGATTTTTTGTGTCAAAATACATGCCAATAATATTTTTTTTATTTTTTAAAAATTATTTTTGACATTAGCACATCAAAATGATTTGAAAACACTAAAAACATATTAATTTGAAGTTCATAAAAAAATAAAAAATTTTCAAATTTTGTCAAAAACGCTTTTGAAACGCAAAAACAAACAGGTCCTAAGTCACCATTTTAATATGAGTTTTAACCTTTTTTTTAATTTAATTTTTTTATTTTAAATTAATTTTTTAATGTTTTTCTAAGCAAAAAATATTTTAAAAGGTAACCGTTATTACGCTCTTAAACATCCCTCTCTAAACATCCCCGGCTAATGTTATGGGATATTCTTTATTGAAATAATTTTAAAAACTTCAATAAAATAACTTGATAAAATATTAAAAATTAAATAAATAGATCTAGAAACTTCTTACAACATAAACATTCTCTGGTAAGAAAAACAAATATGTATTTTTCACCTGCAATATGAAACTTGGAAGGCTCGCACCCAAAATTCTGTAATTAGAACATTAGAGGAAGTTGATTGATTAAAATTATTTTAAGTGCTCAAACAAGCATCAAGCTCTAACCACAACACTGATATTCTGAAGACGTAACCATTCCATACATAAAATAATGTCATGTTTGGTATTTGGTACAACATTGTTTTTTGTTTTTATTTATTTTTTTTAGTTTTAAATTATTTTTTATATTTTTAAATAATTTTGATATGCTGATATTAAAAATAAATTTTAAAAAATAAAAGTTATTATTTTGATGTATTTCTAAGAAAAAAACACTTTGAAATACAATTTATATTACACTTCTAAACAAATATTAATACCGCAACTATTTTATCATGAAAATAACCTAATAAAAAAATATAGCTAGTTTTGTATTTTTTTTTTTTTGTATCTTTTTATTTTATTGTGTTTTCTTAAAAGCATTTGTAATTCGAAACTTGATTTAATTTTCAGCGTCTTGTTTACGAAGATAATACTATAATGATCAAGTGTGGAGCCCCTTCATAAAAAAGAAATCATCAAAAAGTTAGTTTGGCATCCCTATAATTGATTAGTTAATAATCAATTGGTTGATCTCCATTTTCCGATGATTAGGTGGTAAATAATGGTACTATCTAAACATTAAATTAATTAATTAAAAGAAACTAAAACATCAAGGGAAAAAATATTATAGCAAAAATCACAAATCATTGTTTCATAAACACAAAACATCTAATAATGATATGATGAAATCGTGGAAAAGTTTCACAAAAAAAATTGAATTTTCCTGGTTGAGATTTAAACCTAAGTTATATCTGTAAAACAAGTTTCTTGTAAACCAATGAACATTCTAATACTTAAATTTATATTTAATTTTGTTTTATCAAGTGATAAGCATGTAAAGATAAAAGAAAATAAAATATGCATTTTTTATATGGAGAAGAGATATGTGTTGTCTCTCTCGTTTAATGTGTTTTTCGTATAATGAAGAGATGGTATGTGTAGGATCTCTAGATTTATCCTCCTTTTCGTTCTCTCTCTCTCACTCACTCTTTCAAAATCAAAGAATATATAGCTTGAGAAATATTCGAAAAATATAGGAAAACATTATTCATGAATAATAAAAAATAGTACTATGCAAATACTGCTATTCATGAATAGTAAACTAAGGCGAGATAAGCTTGATCAAACCAAGGTAATGAAAGAGAGAGCTACCTGGTAGCACGTCCTAACCGATCCTCAAAGATTAGTTAAGTTGAAAAGTGAATAGTATTGGAGACTCGTTCCGAACAAGGTGAGTTTTGCAAGGTATAAATAAACATTGCATAGTAAACATTATTCATGAATAGTGAATGAGCCTCGGTTAAACTGAGTTAAGGTAAAGGAGGAAAAATTGGAAATAAAGAGAGAGAGAGAGAGAGAGAGAGAGAGAGAGAGAGAGAAAGCTACCTGGTAGCTCATTCTAACCAAGCCTCAAAGCTCAGCTTGGTTGAAAAGTACTATTAATGAATAGTACCGAAGACTCATTCTAAACAAGGTGAGCTTTGTAAAGCATGAATGAACTTTACATAATAAATAGTATTAATGTATAGTATTTACTATTCATTAATAGCAAACAAGCCTCGATTAGACCAAGTCAAGGTAAAAGAGAGAAATTAAGGAAATAAAAGGAAGAAAAAGAGAGAGAGATGAATAGTCTCATAACCTTTTCTCTCCTACTCAAGAGAGATACTGGATCTCGATTAGGTCATGGCCCAACCAAGTGTGTTAAACTCGGTTGGATCACGACCGAACCGCTGTTGTGGGACTCGGTTGGGCTTAGCCCGCCTAAGTTTTTTTTGTTATTGTATTATTATTTGCCCTCTTAAAGTTTTGTAAACATACATGTTTGGAAGACTTTAAATAGTTAAAGAGGGGGATAAAATACTTGTAGTGTAAAATTAACCTTTTGTGGCTATACTTGCACAAAAGTGTCACTTATAGAGGCATGCCTTTAAATGTCTACTCGTTGGGATATTTTTGTCAATATTTTATGGATAAATACCTATTGATCTTTTTAGATACAGTAATTGCAAAGACTTAGAGATAGTTGACCACGAGGACCTGGAGACAATGGGCATAAAGAC
>Ga0325401_1004060_pt1 | contig 13678 bp, 14 predicted proteins | sample PopdelMetagenome_FD_205666 | JGI IMG/M metagenome (GOLD analysis project Ga0325401, IMG submission 205666) | Populus deltoides microbial communities from Bellville, Georgia, United States - Xylem-PdKOR-R2 | ecosystem: Host-associated > Plants > Phyllosphere > Stem > Wood/Secondary xylem | place...
CACAAGATCAGGTAACAACATTCCTAGAAACTAGGATAACCCTATAGACTAGGAGTTTTATTCTAACAGAAAAAACTTGGTAAACATCCTAATTTAAGCAACCAGCTTCATCAGTCCAAGCATAATGTCTAGTCGCCACAACATTACTGAACATTCTATCAAACTTACTGCAAAGTGATGGTTCAATCCCAACATGTCTAAACTTTTTTGACCCTCTAATTTCCTATATAAAAGAAATATAAAACAATAAATGCATAAACCATATAAAATATGTTAAATAGTTTAAGAAATAGGACAAGACAAAGACAAATCTAGACAAAAAAGGTATCAATAACTAACTTGAGTTTTTTTCTTCCACCACTCATCACCAGCACTAATGATTCCAAGTTCACTATTTCATCCTACTCCTATTTCAGAAATCAGTTTTTTTCCAAAACCTCTAGTCCTTTTTTGCACCATCCCATTTGTTTTTAAGTTGAGTCTTACTAAAAACATAACCAGCTTTCTCTTTAAAGACAACTATAACAAATTTTCATGTGGCCTTATCGAAATGAGTGTTTGGCCTCATTCATCTATCAATAACGACAATACAAATATCAAAAAATATATGCAACATCTCTTTAGTCCAAGATGCTTTATCCGAGCTTTCAGAACCTTCCATTGATTATTTTTTTCTAGCAAAATCCATCAACCACAAAAGGACACATGAGCATTTAAACTTTGCAATAATTATTAAAAATGTTATATGCATGGGAATTCTTACAAAATTGATATTAAAAAAATATATAATAATGCTGTCATCAATGCAATTGATTCAAATACCTATCCCTATTGTGTTCTATTGTGTTTATTTATGCAATAGATATATATATCCCAACAACAATGATTAACTTTGTAGATAAATTAACCTGAAGTTAAAATCTTTAAAACTCCATAGCTAAAAAGAAATAACGACAGAACTATAATAAACATAATAATAATAGTCGAGCTTTCCCAGCTAACTTTTCCCTCTTAAGTTATGACCATTAAGCTCCAGCATCATGAAAAACCAATTACACAACACATAACCATATATTCAAATTCATAATTATTGTAATCGATAAATTGCAATTCATGAATCAATAATAATAAAAACATAACTTGTCAAGATATACCATATACTGGCATTTTAACAAAAACATTCTACACGATGAAATATTTTCATTCTAAATCTGAGTAAAAGCTGCATGGTTATATGAAAAAACAAGCAGCAATTTTATTATAAAAATCATAGCTGAGCCAATTAAATTAATACACAAAACCACTTATCTAACAACCTGGCCCAACCTGTTATATATTGTACACTTTGGGCATTACCGCCCTCACGGTTTTGTTCCTGGTGACGCGAGCCCATTTCAGAGCCTAACGCCCAAAAACACGTATGACAAGTCAGCAATCAGCACTCTTAATAAGGTCAACTACCACTCCCTCACCCGCCGTTGTGGGATATTATAATCCACCCCTAAAGGAGCCCGGCGAACCCGTCGGCACAACCGGACAGCCAGTGAGGTCGGCTCTAATACCAAATGTAACAGCCTGGCCCAACCTGCCATATATTGTTCGCTGTGGGCCTTACCGCCCTCACGTTTTTGTTCCTGGTGATACCCATTTATGAGTCTGACGCTCCAAAACGCGTATGACAAGTTGACAACCAACACTCTTAATAAGGTCAGCTACCACTCCCTCACCCGCTGATGTGGGATATTAACTTCCACTACACATTATTTGGGTAGAACAAAAGAACTACAAATGATAGACACTTTAGTTCTAATTTAATAAGTTCATGACCATGAAATAGACATTAATTGGGTACCAGTCTTTAACAATCCAAATGCAGAACAGGCAAAGGGAAAAAAACATAAGAGATCCAGATATTTCATATTATAAACCAGAAAAAATTGTCTGTTCAAAAACATGGCAAACTTACCAAGTAATATATGAAGTTTTTTCCGGTTCGACTCGATTTTTTTCGGTTAAGGTTCGGTTCAGTTTTTTTAGTTTCAGGCTTATAAAACCAAAACCGAACCGAAGCGGTCAGTTTTTTTAAAATTCTAATCGGTTTAATTAGTTTTTTTCATGGTTCGTTTTTTTGATTATTTTTTTCCAGTTTTCTCGGTTTAATCGGTTTTTTGGTTTTTTTCCTCACTCATAGTATCACCTACCAACAAGAATATGGCGTACAAAATAACCCGAATAGATTGAATCTGTCTGTACATAACCCAACACGTATGTTCCATGGTTTCATTGAAAACTTAAGATGTAGTCTATTAAATTGTTTATAGGCTTCACCATTGGAAATGTACACCATGACTTCATCCACCGCATTATATGAATGATGTCATATCATGTGCTCAGTAGTCTTTGGAAACTTAAATAACCTCTGTAATCTAGGAGTGATTGAGAATTATCTTACTTTTTCTTTATGAGAAAAGAGTTCTTCCCCTACCAGTTATGGGTTTATACGGAGCATGCCCGTATGTTTTGCACTCAGTCAATTTTGTATTTTCAAGATTGTACAACATGCAGAAGTTTGGACACATGTCAATTTTTGGTATCCTTGGGCCAAAGGGTTCCATTATAGATTTAGTAACATAAAAGTTCTCTTTCAACCTATTCCTTTCAGGTGAAAATGCTTCTTACCCATTCAATGATTTTTTCATAACCGGCCTCACTCTGCCCATAATTTGACTGGATGGTGAACATCTGTGCAATAATTGATAATTTACTTTGATTTGTGCACCCAACCCATAATAGTTCGTTGTAATCTTTAAAATGTTTAAAAAACCTGGCCACGTTTGCATTTAGTTTTTCATCTAAAATTGAACATATATTTGTATAATCCTGATTTATTCTCATTGTATCCATAATCATACTCCTATAACAATTACTATTATCATATACAGCTCCACCAGAGGGACAAAAGGGGGCAATTGCCCCCTTAACTTTTTTTTTTTATTGAAATATTAATATATTAGTTTAGGGAATTGTTACTGCAGGGAAGGAAAAAGGAAAGATGTTATTGTTTATAATTGTTGACTTATATATATATATATACACACACAACTCATTCCACAAATTTTTTTCCTTTTTTCCTTTTGTTTCTATATCAAATCAATGGTACTGGCTTAAAAATATGGAATCCCCTGACTAACAAAAGAATTTTTTGTTCCCTGTCTTTGCTGCTTTGTTCTTCTCATGAGCTGCTATGCCGCTTTGTTCTTCTCATGAGCAATTGTTCTCTGCCTCTCTCCTATGCAAACTTCTCATCAAGTATAGTTAAGCAATTAATCTTTTTTGTCTTTTGCTTTATATTTTAGGTAAATTTTCTTTATTTTTTCTATTTATTTCATTGTTTAATTTTAATTTTATTCTTTTATAATTAGTTATTAAAAATATTAGGGTTTATGATAATTTACGGGTTTCGATATGAATATGTTCAAAATAAATGTTTAAATATACTAATTTAATCAATTAAATGTTTCTTTTCTTATTATAAAGGAATAAATTAATATTCATGCAAAACCACTATTATTGACATCTCTTGCATTGACAGAGTAGTTTATTGAAATTTAATATTTTCACATGACTTGTTTGTAAGTAAAATATCAAGTAGAAAGCATGTTTTTCAAGAATTGTTCCTCTTACACATACACTAGGCATTACTCCTCAATTAAATATCTAGAAATGATTAAGTATAATTTAATCAACATACTTATTATATGCATATAGATATGAATTGAAATAGGTTTTGATTTTGATGAATTGATGTGTATTTTGCTATGAATTTCATATGGAAGATTTAGAATTATTGTGTAACTCAACTGATTTTTATTTAATAGTGAATTATTGTATAGTTGTGTTAATTGTTATGTAAACACTAATGATGATAAAAAAATCCAACAGGTTCATATTAAATTAACATGTCACTAGACAAATATTTCAAGCATAAATCCCTTGAGGAAGAAGAGTCAATCAAAGCTTCAAGTCATGTAACTCAATCAAGCTCAAAGAAAAGTCATATTGAAATCAACCCCGACACTTTCCTTGCTGACCCTAGCTTAAGAAGACCAATTTATGAATACCATATAAATGATAAGGATGCAATCCGAAGAGCTTTTCTACAAAAAGTTCCTTGTCAACCTTCACACTGTGATTTTCCTTAAAAACAATTTGGGAATATATCAACACTACGACGCTTTAATCCGGCTTGGTTTGGTGCATACCCAACATGGTTAGAGTACAACATGGCCAAAGATGCTGCCTTTTGCTTGTATTGTTATCTCTTCAAGTCAAAAGGGGGTGTTGATTCGTTTGTGGGTGATGGGTTTTCAAATTGGAAAAAAAAGGAAAGATTTCATCTTCATATTGGAAAGTCTAATAGTAGTCACAATGCAGCTCGGATAAAATGTGAGAATTTGATGAATTATAAACAAAGTATCATGACTTTGTTATCTGAGTAGACAGTAAAGAGTCAAAGTGATTATCGAACTCGATTGAATGCTTCAATAGAGTGTGCTCGTTTTTTGTTACACCAAGGACTTCCATTTCGTGGCCATGATGAATGTGAATGTTCAAGCAACCAAGAAGATTATCTAGAGCTCTTGCATTTTCTTTCTAGAAATAATGAAGCTATTAAAAGAGTTACTTTCAGTGAAGCTCCTAGACATAACAAATTAACTTCTCTAGATATTTAAAAAGACATTACTCAAGTTGCTGCAGAGGAGATTACAAATGTGATTATCAAAGATCTAGGTGACTCATTATTTTCAATTTTAATTGATGAGTCACGTGACATGTCAATCAAGGAACAAATGACTGTTGTTCTACGATATGTAGACAACAATGGACATATAATTGAACGTTTTCTTGGCATTCAATATGTGCGAGATACAACTGCTAGTTCACTCAAGGCAGCTATTGAAGCTTTGTTTTCTAAACATGGGCTAAGCATATCAAGATTGCGTGGTCAGGGATATGATGGAGCTAGTAACATGCGAGGTGAATTCAATGGCTTGAAAGCACTTATTCTAAATAGCAATCCAAGTGCATATTATGTACATTGTTTTGCTCACAGACTTCAATTGACTCTTGTGGCTGTTACAAAAAAGCATAATGAAGTTGGAGATGTCTTCAATTTTATTTCTAGCATTATAAACTTAGTTGGAGCATCATGCAAAAGGATGGAGGTGATTAGAGAAAAACAATATGCTAGAATTATTGAAGGACTTGAAAATGGAGAAATTTCTAGTGGACGAGGCTTGTATCAAGAAACTTCTCTTAGAAGGTATGGTGATACCCGTTGAGGCTCCCACTATGTTACAATCATTCGTCTACTTGCAATGTTTTCATCAGTTCTTGATGTACTTGAGATTATAAGGGAGGATGGGATGAACTCAGAACAGAGAACAGAAGCAGTCGTTTTAACAGATATTATGGAATCATTTAATTTTGTATTCATGCTTCATTGTTTGAGAAGGATACTAGCAGTTACTAATGAGTTCTCACAAGCATTACAAAGAAAAGATCAAGACATAGAAAATGCTATGAGTTTATTGAAAACATCATAGGAACAATTCAAAATGATGAGAGAGAATGATTGGGAATCTTTACAGGAAGAAGTGTCATCTTTTTGCATCAAACATGATATTGATATTCTAAACATGGATGATGAGTACAAGCTTCGTGGGCGTTCAAGGTGAAAATCTCAAGGGATTACAAACCTACACCATTTCCGTTATGAATTGTTTAACAATATCATTAACATGCAACTTACTGAGTTGGATGATCGTTTTAATGAGATGAGTACAGAATTACTTCTTTGTGTGGCATGTTTAAACCCAAATGACTCTTTCTCTGCTTTCAACAAAAAAAAGCTTATTTGCCTTGCTCTTTTTTATCCTAGTGAATTCTCTATAGGGGACCTTATGGTACTTGGTGACCAACTTAATACGTATATTGTTGATCTACGTGGTGATGATGAGTTCTCTGGTATTGAAGGTATTGCTAGTCTTGCAGAGAAAATGATAAAAACAAATAAGAATTTGATATTTCCATTAGTATATATGCTTATCAAATTGTCATTACTTCTACCAGTTGCAACTGCTACAGTGGAGAGAGTTTTTTCTGCTATGCATATTATCAAGAGTAGATTGCGGAATAGGATGGGAGATAAGTGGATGAATGATAGTTTGGTTGTATACATTGAGAAAGATATCTTCGATAAGATTGATAATGAAGCTATTATAAAGCGGTTTCAAAATATGAAAACTCGAAGAGAACAATTATAAAGTAAGTTTTTTCAGTTTAAAAGTATTTTTAAATTAATTTTACTTGATATGAATTAGTATATATGTTTTGAATTGATTTCTAATGCATATCTATATAATATAGTATTTGTTAATAATTTGCCCCCTCATTGAAAAAACTCTAGGTCCGCCACTGCATCTCCATGCATGTTGCTAGAACTAGAAGTTGACTCAACCATCATTTCTATCATGGTCTCATAAGGAACATATGGTTTTTTGTGTGTAAACCAACAAGTATTTATTCTTTCCTTTTTTTTTTCATTTTCTCTTCCTTTCTCATGCCGCATTAGCTTCTAAAGTAAAGGTCACTTGAGCTTCTAAAATATTATGATAGTTTGTATGCTAAATTCTCTTTTGATTAAAGTTTAATTATAAAAACCAACCATCCAAATTAAAAAAAAAAAGAAAAAGAAAAAAAAAGCAAAGCAAAGCAAAAAACAAAGAAAAAGAGATTTAAAGAAGCCTAGAATTCACAGGGAGGAGAGAATTCGGACTTGCAAACAGCGCCTCGTGATGGGATAGGATCCAGACAAGATGGGGCTCTCTCCCCATTTCCATGCTGAAGAAGAAGAAAAGAGAGTTAAAATTGGAATGATCATGTTAGAAACCGTTCGCAGCATAAGAACTTGTCCCATATCAGTCTGAAGCTGTCCTCGAGCATTTTGGAGATTGAATCACTTTCAGCTCCCGGTTCCTTCATAATTCAACAAATGCAGCTTTAAATACAAGAAAAAAGTTTTAGAAGATATATTAAAAGCACAGCTTAACACAGGCATGAATCTGGAAATTTATAATTTATAATAAAGAGCAAATAACTGATGAGGCGTTTAACAAATCTGTCAGCTCTGGATGCTCTCCTTAGGGTCTTAGAAAGCTCACAAATTAGAAGTTTTATATGAGCCAAAGCAACATAAGGAGGCATAGGGAAAAGTCAACCACTAAAGAAACTTGCCTGTATTTCTGAAACAATTCTTTTCAACTTCAGATAAATCTCTCTAAGAGTTTCCCCAGTTCCAGTCTTAAAATCGTATCCATCGGCATCTCTTGCTTTCAGCCTAAATGATGAACTTTTATAGGCTTTGGTTACTGTGTGCCAAACCCCAATGACACTATATCTACCACAAGAAGATGCCTCCTCCCCCAGGGGCCATCTTAATCCACCCTTCATATCTGAATCTAGAACTGCAGAATTGATCAGATCTCTAAGGCTATTCATCTCCTCATCCTGCATCGATTCATACAATCAGTCACTCCACAGCGTCACTATCAGGATTTAAATTCCAATTATATCTCTAACAGAATATATGTCTACTACAATGAAGTTTCTTGGCTTTGATCTTTTAAGCAGTATATATGATTATCAGAAGAATAATCTGGCTTAGTTACTAAGTAGCAAAATCCCAAATCATTGCCTTCTGCTTAATAAACTAAAATTTTCATGCTGGAAATAAATTACTCACTAGCAGCTTTGCGCTGTCTAGACTCGATCTAGATGAAAATCTCTAATGCAAATTTAGGGAAATCATTGTTCCAACTATGAAAATCATTAATTTTTCAAGCATGAAAGACCAATATCCAGGAATATGGTTTTAACCTTCTAAATTTCGTTCTAGTCTTGTTAACCTATCTCGCTAGTGCAAGCCTACTCAATGCTTGTTTTACATATCTTCTCTTCTAGGTGTGATCAAACTAATTTCTAGGATAAAGATTACTTGCTATTTTCCATCACGACGTTCTTTGAAATGGAGAAAGCACTGGCTAGACACAATTAAGATTGTAATTGGAGGAAAATACGAAGGGAGGAAGCTTGCTCAAGTTTTCTCACTAACAAGTTTCTGCTGGGTTTGGGCAGAGCCCAAGACACTTCATGCTTCAATGAGTGTCTAACGATCATGCAGTGTGATTGTAGCTAAATTTCTGATGTTAACTTACAGTAAGAGCTGTTACGATCCTGCTGGTGCAAAGCATAAGCCTGAGGTCCAGATTCTTATCAAGACATGATACATCTATGACCAGCTGGCGCACTTTGTTTAGCTTAACCTACAAGAAATCTTTGTACTTTAATACTCCATGAACAAGCAAAGGTATAAAACTGGAAACCATCTTAAATTCATAAGTGAATATCAGAAGGTGTCCATGTGATTACACGATGTAACATTGATAAAGCGCAAACTACCATATAATATGACAAATTAACATGAGAGGACAAGACTCTAGGTAGTACAAAACCTGCCTTGTAGAGGTGAAGTTTTTTATCTTCCAGCACAATACATTTGCATAAAACAGTTGCATCTGGCCGTGTATTATCAGACAACTGCTTGAAGGAAGAAAAGTTAATGACAAATTGAATTAAAAACATAAGAAAAACACTACCAAGAGTCGCTTTGCAGCAAAAGGGATACCTTTACAGTGTAAACCTCTTTCTCCTCTTCAAAATCAACTCCAATCGCTGGGACCACTCCATCTATAATATTTTCCATATAAGAAGAAGGAATATTTGTGTAAAATGATTTGTCGAGTTGTCTTAGAATGGCTTCTTCGACCTTAATTTTATCGACACTTTCTAGTCCCATTGAATATTTCCTGCATCACACAATTTGTATAATAATTCTTGCTTGCTTATCCTAGTAGAAACTGAAATATAAAACATGCTTCTTATGCACTGATGGAGAATATGAATTTCATTTAACATAGGCAGTTATGGCTTCTAATATATGCATATCAAAAATATCTACGTTACACTGATAGAGCACCAGCAGAATTTGCTTGGCAGCGATCAAAGCAATCACTAGAGCAAAACAAGTCATATGATACACTCAGGTGTCGAAACAGTTAAACCAAATCAAAACATCAACTCCAGTCGAGGTCCTATATGGAGGAAGAAACACTTATATGCTTACGTTCTTCCCTTAGTTCATTGAGTATGTCATGGAGAATAAACTGAGACAATTCCAGGCAACTTCACAACATAAGCAATTTTCAGTTGCATAACAGATTGATTCCTGTGTCCTTTCATCTAAAAAGGCATCATAAGTTGGAAAAAGGTGATGTTCCAATTAACATTAACTCAATTTGCAATATCTATAGAGAGAAGTTGGATTGCACACCCACGAAAAGCGAATTTTCCAAATCGAGCAACCAATTCTGGCTTTATTTTTTCAGAACCCTGATCATCCATTTCATTCCTCAAAATTTCGAAAGAAGAGAGTAGTTCTTGCAGTACGTTTTCCGCTATAATCTCCCATGGACTTCTGGAGCAATTCCTTTCCAGTTTGCTATCCTCTTCATTGCATGAAATTTAATACAAAATTTATAGTAAGAACATTGTACTCAAACACCATTCAAGGGAAGAAGCAACTAACAGAAAAGGATGGAACACCAACCTTCAGTTACAATGCTATTCACCAAGACCAGAGGCTTTTCTCCGGTTTTACGCTCAATATATTCAAAAGAAATCGGCTCGAGATGGATGTAAGGAGGAAAGTGGCCATCTTCGTCCAAGCCAACAGCAAACCATTTATATATGGTAGTGTCTGCATCAACAATCTTTCCACTCTTTTTTTTACGAGAAGTGGATGCTCTCAGATTCACATTTCTTTGAAATTGAGGTTGCAGTGTCTCTGGAATCGGGGACGGCCTTCTCACATCCTTGGAATGCCGCTTGTGTGGAGGAATGTAAGCCATCAAATTTACAGGAAACGTATGTAGCCTGGCTGCCCAAAAAGAACACATTATTGAAACAAGAAAGCAGAAAGAAACCTTCAGGAAATAAAAGAAATTCTGCTATTTCTAGAACCCAAAAGAAAGAAGGAAAGAAGGAAAGAAGGAAAAATCCAGTCACAGATGATCACAACATGAATTACAAAGAAAAAAGAAACAACCCAGATAAACTGATGTTGCAATAAATTGATTAAGTCGATCATTTTAGTAATAATGATTTATTTAAGCTAAGAACTAAGACCCAAAAATGAAGAAACTGAGTATGATTATAGCAGTAGAGGGACGATCATACCTGAGAGTTAAAAAACTGTTGTTGATCGTGCAACAGTAGCTCTGTTCTGGAGGTATTATATTGTTGCAACATAAATGCGAGAACGTATATATAGAAAGAATAAAGCGGGAAAAGAACTGGAGGAAAATATTTATATAAAATAAATAAAGATTGAATTTGAACAATGAATATTTTAAAAAATAAATTGAGCATTATTATTATGAATCCTTTATTGAGCATTACCACTACTAGTAAATGAAGAACCAGATTGAATATATGTATAACCCATAGATTTCTAGCTTATTGTGATAATTTCTTCTAAAAAATCATTGGTTTTAGACAATTAAAATAGTAAAATATCAACCAAAATACTTTTTTGTACAATGCTTTGGCAATAGGAAGGGCATCTCCATTATTGGCCTTCACAGGATAAATTGGAGATCGAATGAATGCATAAACAAAGAAAGAGGGAAAGGGACCACACAATCAATTAAACTACTTCACTACGAAGGGTTTGATTTGAACACTTCAGAAAACGAGATAAAGAGTGTAAGGGACACACACAAACACTCAATTAAGGTGAAAATTTTTATTTTTTTATTTTAAATTAATTTTTCTTAATATATTTAGATCATTTTAATATATTGATATCAAAAATAATTTTTTTAAAATAAAAAAAATTAATACATTTCTAAATAAAAAACACTTTAAAAAACAATCACTACTGCAATCTCAAACATCCATCTTATTTTTATTAATATATATATATATATATATATATATATATATATATATATATATATATAAAAAGAGAATAAAGAGGGAAGGGGACACACACAGTCAATTATGGTAATACTTAACTAGGAGGGTTTGATTTACTTGGTTGGGAGGGTTTTCTTCAGTGGGAAATCTTGAATAGAACTAGTAGACCTTGTAACAAAAACTAAAATATCAAGGCTAGCTCTCTTGTTAATTACTTGAAAAAATATTGAGTTTGGAAATTATATTTTAATATTTAGTTTATCTCACGGAGATTGAGTTGTAAAATATTATATGATATCAGGATACTAAAAAATAACCTACTCTTTCAATTTTATTTTTTTTGTATTTTAATAGAATTTCTCGATTTATTTGAGAATGAAATATAATATTTCATCCATACTAAAAGTAGGGAAAATACATGAAATATAGCAATTGATCGATCTTTTATCAAATTGGACGACGAACAAATTCTCTAATCTTCTCAATCTTAGGATGCCTTTAAGAAATTTATCACACCACCACGACATATTGCAGTGAGTAATGCAGTTGGAAAGTGTTTTTGAAAAATTTTAAAATTTTTTATTTTTATTATATTTTAAATTAATATGTTTTTTATGTTTTCATATCATTTTAATGTACTGATGTTAAAAATAATTTTTAAAAAATATTATTTTAATATGTTTTAGAATAAAAAGCATTTTAAAAAGTAACCGCTATCATATTCCCAACCATCCGTAAAAGTTTAAACCACCGTATTGATCTATAAGAGTTTTATCATCCAATTTTTATGTCCATACAAATTTTTTTAAAAAAAAAAACTTAAATTTGAAGAAAAAATTAACAAAAACAAATAAAAGAAAACTAGCAATCTTGGACGGGACTGCGTTCCATCTATGCTGATTGTGCAACCTAAAGTGACCATGCCGACACCTTATTTAATTATATGCACCATGCGCACACACTTTAACGAAGATACTAAAGGAGATTGGAATTTCACCATGTTGCTCATGTTCACCGAATTGTTCAATGAACTTTATATTTCTTTCAATTTGTACTCAAAAGTCAGGATGTAGTTGTCCTATATTTTTTTTAATTCTTTTTAGATTGCATGTTATCACGTGTCTAAGGTCCCCAAGGGGCGTGACATGATGGGAAAAAACTTGAGATCTACACAGCAGGTCTCGAGTTCGAGTCAGGACGTGCACCTCTTGTAAGAGCCTGGAATAGCCGGGCTTTTACTCGCTCACTTGAACCGATAAAGTGCCCTTTCCGGGAGATAAGGTTTCCTCGAATCCAAAAAAAACATGTCTAAGGTGTCAGAGATTGTTCCGGAATTAAATAACAGGTTAATTTGTTATAATTAAATTTTTAATTATTGTAAAAATAAAATTAAAAGAACTAGGATTAAAATTGATATTGACAAAAATTAACAACCTTTTTCCCATATATGCAACTCAGGTGCGCATAAAACTACACTTTTTAGACGTTATAAAAAATTTAAAAATATCATGTTATTTGTTGATTATATCAAATTTGATCTTCAATCTTTTAATTGTTATACATTTTTTTTAATTCTTTTTCGAATTTGTTTTTCAATTTCATCCTTTAGAATTTGATTTAATGTGACTTTTATATCAACTTTGGTTCTCATTCTTTTTATTGTTATTTATTTTTTCTCTTATTCTTTTTTTTAAAATGTTTTTATATATTAAATTTGGTCCTCATTCTTTTTATCACTATTTATTTTGTTTGAAATAATTTATGAAATAGGATTTTTTTTTTAATGTTATCCTCTTTCAATTTTTTCATCTGTCAGATTTGGTCCATATTATTTTAATTGTTATTTTTTAAAAAAATAATTTATGAAATTTAAAAATTTTTGTTGATAATTTAATCTTTGTTCAACTTTAGAAATTAACTTTTCATGAAAATTATTTTTTAGTAAACAAACTGAAAGTCAAGTTTTGACTAAATTTAAAGAAATCGTATTTAGTCACTGTTGAGAGGTCAAATATTTATTGGTGAGTTACGAAGGATAGCATATCTATACAACATAAATCAGAAAAGGAGAGAATCCTTGAAAAGAACAAATGTGTGATTAGATGCATATCTACATAACATATTTGAATTAGCAACAAATAATTTCAAGCAAACAAAAAAATAACAATCAAATTTGATAGAAAAAAAAACTTAAAAAAAATGAAATTATAAAAAAAATTATCTTAAATAAAACTAATAGTAATTAAAAGAATAAAGATCGAATCTAACATATAAAAAAAAATAAAGGGGGTAAAATTGAAAAAAAACCAATTTTATAAATTATTCTAAATTAAACAAATAATAATAAAAATAACATGAACTAAATCTAAAGAAAAAATAAATTGAAAGTCTGCTTTGAAAATTTGAAAGTCAAGTGTAAAACTTAAGGAGGAGAGAGAGAAAAAAAAAAGATTTTCGACACCAAACCAAAAGCTTGTTGGCTACATGAGCCACCCAGACATGGTGGGGATATCATGTCGATTTAAATGTCGTCGTGGAAGATAGTGTTTGGACACTTAACAATGTCTCATGCACCGTCTAA
>Ga0325401_1004061_pt1 | contig 13677 bp, 5 predicted proteins | sample PopdelMetagenome_FD_205666 | JGI IMG/M metagenome (GOLD analysis project Ga0325401, IMG submission 205666) | Populus deltoides microbial communities from Bellville, Georgia, United States - Xylem-PdKOR-R2 | ecosystem: Host-associated > Plants > Phyllosphere > Stem > Wood/Secondary xylem | place...
TGCTGCGTTGAACTCTAATTGAGTTAGGATAAGTTTGTGTGTAAGTTTGGGTTCGCATAGGTATGGAACCTTGGAGGGGAACCTTGCCTATGTGCCGGTCATGGATCCGGGGATCGGGTCGTGACAAGAGTGTTCCTGCTTCTTCAGTTTTGGTCAGTATGCCTTACTTGTTTTGCGAGGCTTTCCTTTTAGTTTTGATTCGATGTCTTAGACGCTCCACTATTACCTTATTTTAATTAAGTTTGGATTTTGACAATGTAATGAGTATTATGGATTATTGTTTTTGTTTTAATTACTGATGAGGAGTTTTAAACTATCTTTTGGTTTCATCAGTTTTGAATAATATAATATTTCTGAAGATTATGAAATGCTGCGTATTTTTGAATAAATTGTTCTTTTGATATGTCCGTTTTGAGGTTTAGCGTAGATGGGGTGTCCTTTCAGCACCGCTCCTGCGTTGCCGGTCACGGACCCGGGATTCGGGTCGTGACAAGTCTGATGTTCAAGGCTCACATATTTGGTTTAAAGTGTGGTTAAGAAACTAGAGAAATCTCTGGAAAATAAATACGTTAGAAATTATATACACCTTATTTACTTGATGCAAAAAAAAACTATAACTTTTGTGGAATTGAGACTTTCACAATTTTTGTGCTTTAAAAAGCTTACCAGCCAAGCTTATTTTAGTTTGTGGCATCGCAGTATGTTTTTGCATAGCGGTTGGAAACTGTAAGTTTTGTGGAAATGAGATTTTTACAACTTTTGTGCTTTAAAAAGCTTACCAGCCAAGCTTAAAAAGCTTGCCAGTTTCTAAAAATATATATGTTTTATACCAAAAAAATCTATTACAAAAATATAAATAACAAATAATTTTTACAGAGAAGAGATATTATTGTTGAAGCTATGGCACCGAAGCTGGAACAACGTTGCTTAGCTGTTGTCTCTTGCATTGCTGTCTATCTGTTAATGGCAGCATAATCTTGATGTTGATTTGTATGTTTTTCAATTCGTTAAACTTATCTAGAATAAATCTAGTTAGTTACATAACTTCTTAGATAAAGGAGATTATGACTGTTACGTTTCTTTTTCTTTTTACAATTCTGTAATATTTGATTCCTTCTATAAATAAAAGACAAGGGATGACAGTAACCATATGAGACTATTCTGCTCTCTGTTCACTTCGCTGAAAATTCTGTTCTTTGTTCTTTTCGGTTGTTCATCTGCTTAAACAAAATCCTGTTCTTTATATACCAGTTTTTCTACAATTATGAAGGAAAAGAGTGAGAGACATGAAATGTAAAGTTTGTTTTCCTAAAGCATCTTATTTTCTTCTTACTTGGTGTCCTCATTCGGGAAACTCAGACATATTTGTATTGAGCTGTTAATGATCTGTCATTTACTATTTTTGAAGTACAAATATCTGAAGTATTCCATGAATTATTCAATTCCCTTTCTGTGCAATTTCTGAGCAATCATTAAGCTCTATCGGGTCCTTTTCTTTGATGTTCCTCAACGTATATGCAAACATTTTGAAACATAAAACTGCACAATCATGGCCAAGTTTGATACACCTCGGAAAGCACCAAAACTAACAAACATATCATCCAGCCACATGATCTTACATTAATTTATTAGTGAGTAGAAAATAGGCAGCATTCCTAGTAGGTTTGAAGAGGGATATGGTCATTTTAGTGCAGGGCAATTGAACAAGCCAACAGTGAAACAATAAGTGATTTGTATGTCACTGAATTGGGAATCCTGCCACTGTCCTTTCGAAAGAAGAGCCCTTCGTATACTGGTAGGTTGATCCAAACTATGAGCCCAGATAGAACTATCTGCGATGTGAAGAGGTCTAAAACCTTGTTTTCGACATCCGAAATCACCATCTTTATTCCACCAATAAAACTGAAAATGTTCAGCAGGGCAAGTGTTGCTAAGATGTTAAACATTGGTGAAGGGACACCAAACTCCATAATCTCTTGCTCGTATCTCTTAGAAGCATCCTCACTCGCAACCTTGGCAGTGACTACAAAGGCATGATTTGTGAATCCTAACATCTTTAGGATAGTGTCACAGAAGCCAACTAAATAGGATGTTGTTCTTTTGAACATCCAAATCCTTTGATCATTCCACCAGCCTTGAAATGTACCATCACACCATAGAAATTCTACGAGACCATATGCTCGGTCGGCAAAGAAGGCATATGCAAATGCCTGAATCCATGGGCTAGATGCCTGGGGAAGATAAAGTTTTCCGCGAGTCTAATAAAGTTCTTAATGTTGCAAGAAACACAAGTAATTGACTGCATTTTATTCAAAGATGTAGACATCAAATTAGATATAGCAGAATTGAAAAGTTCATACCTTTGGAAATAAGGAGATTCCTCTGAGCAGGCAGAGTGATGGTACAACCACATAGTACAGTGTAGGGAAGCAGTTGGCAGCCCATAGAAAGTAGATACAGTATGAAAGTAGGAGTTTTAGGGGTATGTTCTTATATCCGTCGAAGAAGGGACCATGCCTTGATAGGAGAATTTGTAATTCACCTGCAGACCATCTCTCCTGCTGGACCAATGTTTGCAGTAGTGTTGTAGGGGCAAGTCCTAAGAAGCCTTTCCTTTCAGGATTGAAGTACACTGATCTCCAACCTCTACATCTTATAGAGAATCCTGTCATTCCATCTTCCAGTAGATAGCCATACTTCAAACCCACCTGTGAATTTGAAACCCTTGTTTAATGGTATTAATTTGTGCATCCAAGACCATTGCGCGAGAGAGAGAGAGAGGGAGAGGGAGGGAGGGAGAGAGAGAGAGAGAGACCTCAATTCCCCATTGAGTGTTCTCTTCATATGCACAACTTGCAAGGACTTTGCATTCTTCTTCTATATCTCTAGCATTTCCTTCAATCTGTATGTCAGCCATTCTCTTCCAGTCTACCTTGTGTTCATTGCAATGCTTCCTCTCGCAAAGACTCACTCGCCTGTGGAAACACCCAGTACCTATATACATAGGCCCTCCATTTGCGTCTATGCCTGGAAACTCCATCTTGATTGATAACCACAACAGATAGAAGCAAAGAAACCATTACAAACTCCTCCTGTTACTAGCTATTTTTTACTCTCTAGTACTGAACTTATGAGGATTCAGGGGTAATGGGATAATGCATACCTTGAATATCACATTCAAGGAATTGCCATAAAGGTCATTCTTCGTAACATTCATCATTGACTGTGGATATTGAACATATCCAATCTCATGCCCCTTCTCCTCGTCCATGAAAAAGCACAGGGCATCTCTTAAAGAACTTGAATTGTTGGAGTGCATGTCGCAGTCGACATTCATGATAATAGGACCATTGCTTATCCTTGACGACACCCTTATCTATTCAGCCAGAAATTGCGAAAGACTGTCATGACTAAGGACTGCAAATCAACAGAAACAAGAACTAAATCACATGCTTAATTAAAAAAATCCTCAACTAACCAGTGCATTCATGGCTCCGGCTTTGAAGTTGTGAGGATATTGAGGCCTCTTTTCTCGTGACAAGTATACCAAAGTTGGCAAACGTTGTCCTTCATTATCCATGGCCAGAGGATCTCTCCCATCAATTAGTATCTACAAAAAATAGGTCAATTCTATGAACAAACTGTTTTCAGTAAGTAAACTGATTCTGGCATTAGAAATGTTGAAGATCAAGTACTTCAACAATGGTTTGATGGTCAAGCCGGCTTGAAACAAAATCCCACTCAGAAAATCCCTTGTGTTCTTTACGAATTTTCTCCGGAACTTGGCCTTGCTTTGATGTAACCTCAATCCGGTTCTTCATGTCTCCATATAATTTCTACAGTTGAAAGAAACAGTTTGCGATCAAATTGGAGTAAAGCGACATCAACGTGAAAGGAATCATTTTGGACAAGCACCAGGAAGACTGACATTTGTCGACAAGAACATAGTTTAGGGTGGATGTTTGGGTCATTGACAAGTCATCAAGGACATGAGAAACTCACTTAAATCAACAAAACACAGGCCTGCAATTTTCTGCAGAATCAGGCATGAACAGGAGAAGGGTTTCTCTAAACTGCAGATTTTTTTTATTCGCTTTCACCACTGTTTTTTCCTCTTACAATTCCAGAACTTTCAGCCCTCTTTATACATACTAAATCAACAATGCTAGCATTACACTTGGTAACTTTAATCACCACTTAAACTAACTCCAGTTACATTAACTTAACACAAATCAAACTAGCTAAGGTCAAGATTAAAGAGCTGTCATATTAACCCCAGCATAGCTTACCTTGATGAACAACCACTCTTTGGTCTTGACAGGGTCATCCAGTGGTTCAATCTGAAAATAGGCCTCGGGTGATCTTGGTTCTACGTTGAACTTCTTGCAAAACGGTAGCCAATACTTTGAGAACCTTGATGCCTCTAGCATTGCATAAAAGGTCAGTTCTGAGACACCATCATCCGACAGATAAACACTCAGCTTCTCCTGTGGATAATCATAGGCCATCATCGATAAGACCGTGTTGATCACCATGATTGGTGGCTCCATTTCTGGGTCTGCAGTACACACAAATATGTCTACCCTTGGCAAATCCTTCTCATACCTGTCAAGTAGTTCACAATCATTATAAAGGGACTTGTAAGTTGTAACTAGCCCGGACAGAAATAAATTACACTAGTAGTGATATCTTACCTTTGAGAGAGCCTGTCTTTGAAAGTGTAACGAAAAATGGGGTTCCATCTAACAAGATGAGTAACAAACCAGTAAAAACTGAACCATAGCTCTGCAAAGAACATTCCAATCCAAGCCCACCTCTCCAAGACTCCTTCAACTGGCAAGTACCTCACTCTGTACACCCATATCATGCAAATAGCCACAGGTATTGTAAGCACATATAGTTTGATCAGAAAAGGTCTTCTTGATGACTTTGTTTCGAAGAGAGGAAGATAGCCATTGTTGTTTCCCATCTCTCTCTATGTTTCTTTGAGAGTGGAGAAGTTGGGTGATGTTAAGATCTAAATTTATAGAAACTCAAGCTCACCCTTGGAGGCAATGGTAATGATGGCCTAAAGCATCTTATATAATTACCAGTCAGAAATTCAAAATTATCTTCTCCGCCAGCTACCAAAAACATACAGAAAAAGGTTTGGTGTGATCCTTTGCCTGCTCATTTCTGGAGTTTAGCAGCATATATATTTAAGCAAGCCGTAAACTTGGAGTTTCTTCGACTTTCTTTTTTCCTTTTCCTTTTCTTCTTTTAATTTATAAGTGGACCGACTTTATTTAGCCAATAATCTCATCATCAAAATAAATATAAAAACCAACTAGACTATTTTTACATGAAATGTAAACAAATTTAATTTATAACATGTATTAGGAATTGAGGGCGTGATCTTGTAGAGAATTTGTATGTTAAACTAGCTACTCAAGCCGTGCGCAGTGCATGTCGTAATTTCTTTTTAAGAAAATAACATGAATATGTAATGTAGGTTATTTTGATATTTTTTTTACATAAAAAAAATTAAAAGTATAAATTAAAAAATTTATCCAAACATCTAATAAAATAAATCGATAATCATATATGTAAATAAAATATAAAATTATTAATAATAACTAAAAGAGAAACATGAAAAATTAAAAGATAGATGTACATCTAATCTCGTAAAATGATATTTTTATTTATTTGTGTCTATTGAATTTATTTATTAAAAGATAATAAAAATATAAACACATATAGAACTAAGTGAATAAAATAAAAGAAAAAAATATTATGCAAAGCTGAACATATTATAAATATTATTTTAAAATAAATATTTTTTTTATAAAATATAGCTTATTTGTATAAATTTAAAAAATAAAATCTTAAAGAATTAAATACGAAACAAAACAATTTAAAAAAAAACAATCTCTCTCCAAAAAAAACCTACAAAACCTGTGGTCTAGTTTATGAGATCGGGAAAAACCGATAAAAAAAATAAAAATAACCACATAATTATTTTTTTATAAAACAATAACGTAGAATGATAAAATCATAAAAGAAAATGAGAAAAAAAAAAGAATTCTTAACTATATTAACTTCTAAAACTTGTGATTCGTGTCAATAAATTTGAAGCATGACAAATAAAGTAATTATAAAACTTAATTCTGAACAAATCAAACATTGAAGATGATGTCGAGAAAAATTAATCACATAAAAAATTGTAATTAAAAGAATAAAAGTGAAAATAAAAATAAAAATAAAAAATAAATTAAAGGATATCAAAAAAATTTAAATTGGTCAACTTTAGTTTTTTTCACGTGAGTAAAAAAGTATTTTTATTATTTAAAATTTTATGAAAAGAAAAGGACATGATTGGACAAAAAATTCAAAAAAAAAATATTTTTATTATTTAAAAGTTTGTGAAAAGAAAACAATATAATTGGTCACCTTTAGATAATAATAAAAAAAAATAATGATTTGCAACATTCAATGCTAAAGTGTGCAACAATAAAATGTCCACACGCTATATATTTTGTCAAGTTTATAGAAGGCACTGCTATTTATTTTATTTTTTAGTTTAATGTGGGTATTCGGACCAACTTGTATGTATCTCGATTAATTTTATAGGTTTTGAAGTTAACAATTATGTAAACTTCCAGTGGTCATTATATAAATAACCATAAAACTCAAACTTAAAATTATAAAAAAAAAAAAAATTAATCCCAAGCTCTTATCATTCTACCACCACCGACATAGCTGGGTGCTACTATTTTTGCTTGTTTTGAACGTGTTATGTTCAGGTCTTGTCAGATCTAGCCATAGCCATGTTTTGTAATATCTCAGTGGGTACCCACAACAAAGCTGTCCCCTCTAGTTTTGTGTGGTTTACAAAAAGAGGTTTTTCTTTTCTTGTTTATGTATTGGAGTTCGAATTTATGTGTGTGAAAAGGAATCCTTTATGATCTATCAAACTCCACTACATTTAGCTGTGCTTTTGTTTTTATTCCGTGTTTGGTTCATAGTTATAAGATATATCTTGAAGGTCAACCTAATCTGGGGATTTAAGTTATAGGTTGGGTATGTTTGCCTGTAGGTTTGTAGGAAAATACAGTCATCAACTGGTCAAGATACATGAAATTGAAGCTTAATTTCTATTTTTAATGCTCAATTAACACATAAATACAGTTAATTAAGACAGCCTCCAGAAACAAATGTTCCAAACCACCAATGTCTTTTTCTTTTTTTTCTTCAATTTCTTGTCTTTCCAGATATGACCTCGTCTTGGGGGATCAGTAAGAATTACACAGCTGGATGTTAGGGTCAATCTTGTCTATATGAAATGAAAACCTATTTCTGTTAGGCTGTCAACTCTTACCGCTAAATCCCGCGCAAAATTCGTTATCTTTCCCATCAAAATAGAAGATGAGTCTGAGTTTTATTAAATGTTCTTGGATATTGGTTTTTAAGAATTCGTTGGAGGGTTTTCTTCTTCTTCGAGTTACAACATTTTTAAGGTACCTCTTGTTTTGTTTTGTGTTCTTTGTAGCCCCTCTCATGTAGCTTTGGTTTAAGGCTTGTCTACGTTTATTGCTTTTGCTGCGTTACAATCTGCGGTGCATCGTCGCAATAACAAACGTGTACTTAACCTTGCTGTATGTCCTATGATTGACATCTTGGGCTTGGTTTAATTCCTTAAGGGTGTTAATTATGTCATTAACGACTTGATTTTCAAATGATATGATACGAGCTTTGATTGACCATGCAGGTAAGCTTTGAAGCAAAAGGATGGTAACCGTCTGGGGGGGTACAGATCAACAAAAAGCTGTAGGATCACCAAGAGGAGAGGTGGGAGAGATTGACACCAAGAAGCCATTTCAATCTGTCAAAGCTGCGGTTAGTTTATTCGGTGAAGTAGCTATCAAGGGGAAACCTGCTGTCAGGAGATCAAGGCTTTCTTCAGAGGTAAAATCTGATGACTGGTTTTGCAATGCAATTAGTGATAATTCATAATTGATAGATTGAATGCTTGATGGAATTCCCATATTTTCTTTGACAAATCTTTGAAAATGTCTTTCGGCACTTATGAATTTGGCAATGGTAGTGAAGAACAGATTCAAATTTGGGATTGAATGTACAATTAAACCTTTGGTTTTGTAGAATGTGCTTGACAAGGAGACCCAAATTGTATTGGCTCAGAGAGACGTAGACAAGTTCAAGAGAGAAGGGGAGACTGCCGGAACTACGCAAGCTCGAGCGGATTCTGAGCTTGGAAAGGCCAAGAGAACATTGAATGATTTAACCACCAAGCTCAAAGCTGTAGATGAGTCCAAGAAATTAGCCATAGAAACTGCAGAAGCGGTGAAAGAAAAGGCTAAGAAACTTGAAGCAGCAAAATCCCAACAACTCATGGAAAATGCTGCTCGGGAACTGGAATTGGATGAGGCAAGACAACAGTACGAGATGACTGCTTGTGAACTTGATGCTGCAAAGGAGCAAATCAACAAAATCAGACAGGATTTTGACGCTGCATTGGAGGCAAAATCGTCTTCATTCAAGCAAGCAGCAGAAGCTCAGCGTTCAGCTAAAACAAACAAGGAAAGGGCTAGTGATCTTTCACAGGAAATCGGAGCTATGCGGGAATCAGCTCAACAACTAAAGATTGCCTCTGCACAAATTCAAGAACAGCAGGCAAAGGTAGTGGCAGAAAAAGATGCTCGCATACATGTTTGCAAGACTGCCATGGCAGAAGCAGAGAAGAATTTGGAGATTTTTAAGAAAGAATATGATCCTGAGATCACAAAGAATCTTCAGGCGAAGCTGGCAGAAACATCTGCGGAGATTGAACTTCTACAAGAAGAGATGAAAAGGGGTCATGCCTTAGAAATGGAAAGAATGAGAGCTTTAACCATCGAGTTCAATGAAGCAACGAAGGCACTGCAAGAAATTGCCATCGAAGAGAGTTCTCTTCGAAATATGGTTACTTCCCTTCGAATGGAATCGGAAAATGTGAAGATGGAGAAAACTGAATTGCTGGTGAAAGAAATCGAAAAAGAATATGCTGCGATAGAAAAAGAAACTGAAAATGCTAGACGAGAAGCAGAAGAGATGAAGAATAATGCTGAAGAGCTGAAGGAAGAAGCAAAAAATGCTAGATTACTGGCTCAAGATGCTGAGGGAAAGCTAGAACTTGCTCTTAAAGAGGTTAAAGAAGCCAAAGCGGTAGAAAAGAAAGCCCGCGAAGAGAGGAGGACACTATCTGAAAGAAAGAGCATTGAAGATCAGGATGCCGATGATAAGATCAAAATTTCACTGGGAGAGTTTGAGAGTTTAAAGAAGAAAGTAGAAGAATCAGGAAATATAGCAGATACGACAGTGACCGATGTCATGGCTCAGGTAGAAGCAATGAATGCAAGCAAGAATGAAGTAGAGAAGAAGTTAGAGGAAAATTTAAAAGCAATTGAAGAAATCAAAGAAGCAACTTCCATGGCTTTGAGGTCAGCAGAAATGTCGGAGGCTGCACAAAAGACCCTCGATGCTCAACTCCAGAGGTGGCGTGTAGAAGAGCAAACAGTTTTGGAGGTAGCTTAAAGTGCTTTCAAGATGGTAGAACATTCAGATGAGTCATGAGGGTCACTTTTATGATTCTGCAATTGAAAATAGATCTTGCAGGTGGTTCAGATTAGTCATTGGGGTTTAAAAGGGCATAATTTCTAAATCCTTGGTGTGATTTCCCCAAGCTGATGTGTTTATCAACCAGAAAATCTTGTTAATATTGATGATGGCCACAGATGTTTCTCTACATGACCACTATCAATTTAAAACTTAGAAACTAAAATTTACTATTCTCCGCTGCATTCCTACACCATGTCAGGCTGGGGCAAGCTTTATACTGATTATCCAGCCAGGATATCAGATTACAGGCATTGTATAAAGCTTTTCCCTGCCATGTAGAGATAACGTGGATGGCTACTAGTACATGCATTGTATACTTGTAACAAAGTCTTCAGACGTCAGGAGTTAAGATCCACCGCTTAAATCACGGGCAATGCGTAGTTCTATAGTCTGAGTTGTCATTGATTTTGAGGCCATCTAGAGACCCAGAAAGTCCATTTCCATTCTCAAACTTATGCATCTCAGATTCAATTGTTTTCACTATCTCTGTTCCTTCAGCAGCTGGCTCAGGCAGATCTACATGAACAGACCCTTGTTTGATTGGTTGAGTAGGTTCACTCACTAATGATTGCTGCTTGATGTAGTTGTATAGTTGTTGATGAAAGGGATGATCCAAGGAAAAGCAGTTTTCATTTGCGTACTCTGAGTGTCGAGATGATCCAGACCCTTCTCTTTTACAGAAATGTGGAAGAGATGCAGCATCCATTATCTATATTGAACATGTTCATCAAGATCAGTCCATGAGATATAGTGAGTAAAGGGGGAAAGTAAAGCATGCCCATTAAGTTCCTGAAAATCTACTAAATCATCTGTAGTGAATTAAGCAGAAGATGTAACAGTCAAGTTTCCTGTATTTCAAGAATAACGGTTCATGGAGAAACCAACATGCCTTCAATAGCTCATCTCGCCCGTTTCCTGACAACACCTGAACCTTTTTTCTTGTCCTCTCCTGCAGTAGAGGCTTGACAACCTGGCAAAAGCTCAAATGTTTAAATGGTTCCCATACCAAGGTCCTTTCATTGTTTTTGCAGATAGCACCTTCTTTTACTAAAAATCTTATCCAAGCTGATACTTAATGGTAAGGATTAAAAGCAAAGATATTCAATTGCAATGAGAGAAAAAAGAGGCTCACCTTCCAACAAGCTGAAAATATATATGGGGCATTTACAATGTAATATGTATTTGTTTTCTCCGGGTAGTTCATGTCATCGATAGTTGATATGATGGTCATCAACTGCAATAACACAAAACTCCAGACCCGGTAAATGGACATGATGAATAAGTGTTTTTACACTAAATCCATCCTTTCAGAAATGTGATGGTGACAAAATTCACCCAAATAAACCGGTTAGAGATTTAAGGTAAGAAAAATATCTGTGAGTTGGCAGAAAATCCTGGTTCAAGTAAAGCACCCACTTAATTAAGATGTGATAGTTAAAGTTGAACCAACCTTAAATGTAAGCCAAGTGATTAATACTAAATTCAAGGAAAGGGCTCTATGAACGAAACAAAACATTTGTAGCACAGAAAATTGTACCTTTATTTGGTTCAGTGCTGAAAGCTTTAGGCCAGTCATATCCAAAACCTTCACGCAGGTTGTTATTGGTCGCCCATACTTCTTTGATGCAGTGGGCTATGAAACATATATGCAGGTGAGAATAATCACCTTAAGAAATTGGAAATACGAACACACCAAACTCAAAAACTCACCAAAACAATGCGGTCCCGATATTCATTGATTTGAATATGTGACTGGACATAGTAGTGGACCTGTAATGAAAGGAGACGTGCAAAACATTGAGTTCTTCAACACTCCCAGCAGTGAGATTTAATGTAAAAATGTACTAATCCAAACATAAATATTTATACAGTAAGGCATTGCTAAAGCATTTTATAACTTACAGATGCTTTGTCAAATGTGCTGAGCCCAACACCATGAGCAAAGACTGGAAGCCCCTGAATAAGATGACAGAAGTTGCAAGCAAGAACATTTGAGATAATTTTCTTTTTGTAATTCAAACAAACTTGAATTCTCCATTGAGCGAGATGCAGCAGGGTTTAAAAGGTTATAAACTGGGACTAAGAAACCATAAATAAAGAAGACAGCTATAAACATAGAAAGAGCACCTCTCTGGAGTAACCTGACATTCCTATGAGCTGGGAATCACGCACTGCTCTGTACAAATCAGTTGGAATTATGGGTTTCTGCGTATGGAAGCGGCATCCAAATCAGATGTGTAAGAAAATGAAAGTCTTAGATACATTAGCAAGAAACCTCTAACTAATATGCAAACATCAAATTCAACTTCTATTCCATCTTGAAAAAGCTGGGAAAACTAGAACATAAATGCAGCACTTGATTGGAAGAAAAGCTTACGGTTAATATGTTGTCAATCTCATTTTGCACCCTCCAGTGCAAACAATCCACTAACTGCAGCATCATACAGATATGATCTCAGAAGATTGTGATTAAACTAATTTTATTACATTTAAAGGACAAAACGTTCAGATCCACAGATCATTTCAACCAAAGGAGTTGCTGCTGACCATTTTATGGGCTTTGATGAGATTCCATTCTCTAGCTTTTAGAAAACGCGCCAGAGTTTCAGCATGATATCCTTGATGGACATTCTACAAAATAAAGAAAAGGTAGTTTAGCCTATAATGATACAGCAAGAAACAGATATATTGGCAAGGGAGGTGCATAACTATCTAAAGAAAACGGGTTGTGACACGAACCTCTACTGACGCTACATAATGGCAACAGAAAAGTTTGATATTCTTATGCCATTTATAGACTTGGTGAAGTAAAACAAAAGAGAAATCATAACCGAACCCAGAAAATGAGTTTGCAGGTAGTTGTCAGTACAGATAGATTTGTTTCTACCAACCCCAGATTTTTTATGGAACTTCAAACTTAAGGTTCAGATCAGAGCTTCCCATCAATACAAGATGATATCAAGCTATGAAATGCCATATTCAACACAACCAGAAGCCCAATATGCAGCCTTTATACCTAGATCAAACCTTACTAGGACTGCGCACCACATTTTTTTCCCTCAATTTCTTTTGAATCTATCACCTTAATAACAACATCCAAGATTTCCAACATCGTAGTGCCATTTAAAAATAATGACAAATGAACATCTAGGAAAGAAGGCCTGATAAGAAATTAGTGCCATTCTGCAGCTGGTGTTAACAGAATTACATGATTCACTGTTCTTTACATAATTCACCTATTTTCAACATCAAAAAGACTTGAAAACTCTTGACTCCAAGTTGCAGAAACAGATCCCATCAAGTAGAAACATAGATAAAGAGCAGAAAAATGCATACCTGATAAGCTCTCTTCAATGGCTCCTCAACTGCCATCACATTTTGAAAAAAAAAAAAAGGACAACGAAAACTGTAAAGTTAAGCAATGTATTAAAAGGAAATAAACAGGTAAAAAGGGATCAAAATTGAACCTTGATCCATCAATGCCTTGAACTGATTGATTGCATCATGTGAAACAGTCCCCATTTCTCTCTCCCCCTCTCTTTCTTTCTCTCCTGACAAAATTACCAGGACAAAAGAAACAGCACAAGCAAATAAGAAATGACCAAGTTTATAACTTTTTAGCTTCTCTTTGTTGACTCCTCTTTATCACTCGGCAAAACAAAGACTAACACTTGATTTAGAGAATCATTAAACACTTAAAAGAAAGGTTATTAATATACTGTATTTTTTCAAGTAGTATTAAAGAACAGGCTTTAGAGGTCAAAGAAAGGAGGGTCTATGAGTAAAAGTCCATAGCCCACCTAGAAAGTGAAGCTCTCAAGGCAGAAGGGCACCTCTCTCCCTGTATTGTGAGTTTTTTTCTACTTTAGTACAGTAGTAAAAATTATTTTTAAAACTAGTATAAATAAAAAAATAATTTTTAAATTAACAAGGTAATTAATATTTGCATGTGTTATATGCCTAATTAGGTGTGTTGCTCATGACTTCTTAGGCTGTGTTTCCGAACGCCGCGTTTAAAACTAC
>Ga0325401_1004064_pt1 | contig 13672 bp, 6 predicted proteins | sample PopdelMetagenome_FD_205666 | JGI IMG/M metagenome (GOLD analysis project Ga0325401, IMG submission 205666) | Populus deltoides microbial communities from Bellville, Georgia, United States - Xylem-PdKOR-R2 | ecosystem: Host-associated > Plants > Phyllosphere > Stem > Wood/Secondary xylem | place...
TTTTTTTAAAATTTTTAGGAACGCAGCTGCAACCACTTTCCCAAACAAAGTCTAATACTGTCAAATCAAAGGGTTAAAAGCGATTTAAATATTATATACTACAAGTTTTAATTAATCCTAACTCAAAAATTAATTAAGGAAATAGTTTTTATCATTATGGCAGGATGATTAGCACCTAAACCTTGCATTATGGTTTACTTGTCCAGCTAGAATTGACCGAGGAGACGATTATATTCATCCTATCCAGATATATAAAATGTATCTACTGAAATCCTTTCACCACCTAGCTACCAACCAAGTTTCTTGAATGAAATGTGTGAAACTGGTATACTTTGTTTGAACAAGAGGATTTCGATTCAAACACCATACACCAATAATCAGTCTTTTTTTATTTTATTTTATTTTATGTCATGATCAAGTGGATTAATTTCTGGTCCTTAATTATTGATTATACTAAAAAACGGAGGAAGAATATTATTTAACAGTAATAATGGTCAAGCAGAATCGGGTATATGTGCACAAAAATAGTATTATTCAGATCATTCTCAACTATCCTTCCTTCTTGTCATCATAAACAAGCAAGAAGAAGAAAACCAAACTCCAAAATATATATCAAGATAGTATAAATTGAACTTCACCAGAGCAACTTATCCAAACCAACTTACAAGTCTCCTGCGACCAAATCGATGACTTGTTTTATCATGCAACTTGATGGTTGACCCCAGCTCCGTCCATGGCTGCCCTCCTCATGATGCCATGAATGATATGAGCGCCACATCGAAAAATGGTGATTATTCATGTCTTCGTCATCTACCAACTTGCACGTCAACTTTTAAATAATCTTGAAAATTCCTTCTTCTCTTCTACCTCTCCTGAAGGAGAAGACCTGGCTAGCTACTTCTCTTCTTCACAAATTATTTTGTCACCTCCAAAGATAATTTAGATATTTGACGTGTCCGTTTTTAATTAAAAAATCAATTTTGATTTGTATAAAAAAAAATAATTCATGTAGAGTACTACTCGTGTAATTATGTGTGTTCGGTAATACAATGAAACGTGTTTTTGTAAAAAGTATTTATTAACAAAAAAAATATTAAAATAATTTTTTTTGTAATTTTTAAAATTAGCATATCAATATTAAAATCATTGAAATATATGTCTCAAAAGAATTCCATGTTCTTTCGACTTAATGAAAACGTTTCGAACCAAATACAACACCTCGTTGCAAATCAGAAGATTTGCAGGAATCCTTGCGTGAAAATTCAACCGGTTAATTTCCATGGAAATAGAAGGAAAAGTGAGGAAAGAAAATGGGAGTCCTGCTAGAAGCTTAATCTGTGAACTCTTTCTTGGATACCAATATTTATTTCCTTTGACATCGAGTGGCACCATGCAAAGTTAGTGGCAGGGTAGAGAATATTGCAATCTGGGGAACAAATTAAAGCCCTTGCTCTAAGATACTTGTCCTTTTCTTGGTCTTCAGCAGTACAAGAATATAGTAATTAAATCTTTTGGTTGAAGTCCTCTTCCTGATCTCTCCTTGGGATCTTCTTATGCAGTTTCTTAGGGCTACATAAACTACAGATGATGTGATGTAATGGTACTAGCTTTCAATTGTTCAAGAGCAGTGGGAAGATCAGAGGAAATGGAGCCAGGGTTGATATTGAAGAACAGTACTTCGAGTCCCCGTTTCTCATAGCAAAGAAAGGCCATTCCAGCAGAAACAAGAGCAAAATAGCCTATGAACTGGCCTAGTTCCTCAAATTCCCTCTCATAGATGAAGATATCATCCCAAACCTTCAGGATTTAATAGAACCCTGAACAATGTGACGACTTGTTACCTACGGAAATTCTCTCTCGCAAGTACTCTTCAACTCAGCTCAGTGTGATCATCAACCATCTCAGCTCTCTCGTCGTGCCCCCTTTGACAGGTTAATTAGTTGAGCTTGCAAGTTCCACAGCTGCGCGTCTTGTTAATGTCATAATGTTGATTACTGTGATGCCGGAAACGTCCCAGAGCTCAACATTGACACCACAAAGCCATTTCACGCGGAGGACTTCATCACTGGAATGCTTAAAGCCGCAGCGCTAATTTAGAGGGTACGTCTTCCACCCCCTACGAGCACCACTAAGCTAAAATAAATCTTTCTATGAAGCTGATTGCAATGGGTTGCATTACATGATTTGTAATGTGATAATGATTGTTTTTTAAATAATTTTTTTATGTTAAAATATATATATTAATAATATTTTTTTATTTTTTAAAAATTACTTTTAATGTTAACATATTAAAACAATTCAAAACATACAAATCATATTAAATTTTAATTAAAAATAATTAATTTTTTTAAAAACATAATTTACTCCTCGTTCTCAAACTATCTATTACCACCTTTATAATTCAATTCAATCAATGCTAATTATGACCTTGTGATTATAAATCCTATAACGAATAGTAAAAAGTTATCTCGAAGCTTGGATATTGACCTAGTAGCTCTAGAGGTTCATGGTCTCAAACGATGCAAAGGATATCTAGAATTAGAGGAATAGTAGTAATTATAGTATATCCGTACGCGCCTTCAACTTAATTATTTCATAACAAGATTTAAGGTTCTACTTTGAAGTTTACAAAGCTAAACCCTAGAAGAGTCATCTAAAATATTCTAATATTGTCAAATTAATAGCTTAAAAGAACTTTAATTATATACTACATGTTTTAATTAATTTTAACTTACTAAATTAATTAAGAATTTTTTTTAATCCAAAGTAGGATGTTTGTGAACTATAATTGTGCTTTATTGCCCGCTTGTGATTATAGTAATATATATAATTAGCACATGATGATCAAATTATTTTGTACTAAAAGATATTTCTTTATAAAAATTCAAAGGGACCAAAACTAAAAAGAAGCTCGACAAATTAAAATTAAGACCTGGATAAAAAGGTTAGGTAAGGATATCGCCCTTTTTTTTTGGCTACGTGTTCAAAGTACCTGTGGATTTGGTACCTTGCTAAATCTAAAATTTCTAGACTCCGCGATGCGCCAAACCTAAGCATTTAAGGTCTAGTTCCTTGCCAGATTCAATCATTTTGGGCTCGGTTACACACCAGGTTCAAGCACTTGTGAGTCTGATACCTTGCCAGACCCAATCCCCTTGAACACGGCTACGCGCCAAGCCCAACCACCTATGAATTTGAAAAAGAAGAAAAGACTTACAATCTCTCGAAAGAGGAAAGAAAAAAGCCTATAAATGCACCTTGAACAACCTAAGCAAGGGGTTTAGAACCTTTATTTTCTTACAATTTATTCTTAATAGTTATCATACATAAACAAAAAAATAAATATTTTTATTCTTAGAATTTAATGTTCATTTACTGCAAATCTTTATAATAAAGTTATTGAATTAATCATTGAATGGTCTCTAAAACCCTTTAAAAATAACTATTTTTACAGGAAATCCAGTCTCTGTCACCAACCCATAAAATCCTCAATTATAAAAATAAAAGATTGACATGAACTTGTAATTATCCATAATTCAAATGTGATGAAAAATAATTCCCCTAGTATTCTGGATTTTCATACCATCGCCCGCTTCTAAACCCATTACTATGGTTTACTTGTCCAATTAGAATTGACTCACAAGATGACTATATGCATGCTATCCAAATAAAATGTATCTATTGACATCCTTTCATTAGCTACCAAATTTCTTGAATGAAATGTGTGAAACCGGTACATACTTTGTTTGAACAAAGAGGATTCGATTCAAAAACCATATACCAATCGGTCTTTTTGACTATTTTTATGTCATGATCAAGTGAATCTTTGGTCAATAATTGATTATATTGAAAAACATAGGAAGAATATTGTTTAACAATAATGGTCAAGCAGAATCGGGTATATTTGCACAAAAATAGTATTATTCAGATCATTCTCAACTATCCTTCCTTCTTGTTATCATAAAAAAAAAGAAAAAGAAAACCAAACCCCAAAATAAATAAATAAAAAGAAAACCAAACTCCAAAATATTTATCAAGATAATATAAATTGAACTTCATGAGCCTGCTGATCCAAACCATCCTGGAAGTCTTCTACGACCAAATCGATGACTTGTTTATCATGTAACTTTATGGCTGACCCCAGCTACGTCCATGGCTACCCTTATGATGCCATGAATGAGATCAGCAACACATGGAAAAATGGAAAAGTGGTCACCCTTGTCTTCGTATCATCTTCCAACTTGCACGTCAACTTTTAATTAATGATCTTGAAAATTCCTTCTTCTCTTCTACCTCTACTAAAGAGAAGACCAAGCTAGCTACATCAGGTGATGCATGCATTTACTTCTCTTCTTCCCAAACTATTTTGTCACCTCCAAAGATAGTTTAATGTTCCCTTTTGCATTAAAAAAAATCAATTTCTAATTAAAAATAATAATAGTCATGTAGAGTTCTATGAGTCTGTTGTGTGTTTGATAATTAATAATAATAATAAAAATGTTTTTCAACTGAAAATATATATTAAAAAAATTAAAAAAATACTTTGATAAACACGAAAAAACAGAGTCATTCTAAATAGTGTTATAATGGTGCCGACATTGGGAAATTAAGATGATTGATTTTGTGTGGTGTATTTGACAATTGGTGAAAAAAATCCACTCGTTGGAGGTGACGAGGTTAGCTAGATTGAGAAGTTCATAAGCAATTTTGACATCATGGGAGACACGACACAAGTTTTCAATGTACTTTGGGATATATAGTTGGATGACATTAATTATTATACCTTGTACAAATTGTTAAGGACGTATACTAAGTAGTTTGTAGGTGGATTTTGGCGTGGTTTTATTTACGTTTTCTCAAGTAATTATGATATTGAGAATCTAAGTAAAAATTGAAAGAAATGGAATAATGATGCTTGTGACTCAACTTTCAATAAGTGAATAATGAAAATTAGTATGCTAAATATTATTGGCTAATCAATTTCTTTTTCTCTTACTTTAAAAATATTAGCCTGTAATGACCTTATATAGGTTACTTTTTTTGGAAAATTTATATAATTCACTTATAGAGTTTTTCTATTATATAGTTCAGTGTCCAATAGAAAATAATGGATGGCATTTTAGTACATAAACACCATATATATCAAATTAATTTTCAAGGAAATCATGTAAATCTCAAAATTAGGGAGTATGTTTGGAAAGGCATACATAGTGGCTTCTTGTGTCATTTGACTCAAGACATTCTGTATTAATTCAATTATGTATATAAAAGAATTTCTAAAACTTATGAACGTTGGAATAGAAAGATATTCTTTTCTTGGTTTACAGCAATCCAAGAATATAGTAATTAAATCATTTGGTTGAAGTCTTCTTCTCTCTTTGGGATCTTTTTATGCAGTTTCTTTGGGCTACATAAATTACTGATGGTGGGATGTGATGATACTAGCTTTCAATTATTCAAGAGCAGTGGGAAGATAGGAAATGGAGCCAGGGATTGATATTGAAGAGCAGTTCGGGTCCCCATTCCTCATAGCAATGAAAGGCCATTCCAGCAGTAACAAGAGCAAAATAGCCTATGAACTGGCCCATTTCCTCAAATTCCCTCTCATAGATGGAGATATCATCCCAAGTCCCAACCCTTCAGGATTTAGTAGAACCTGAACAATGTGATGGCTTCTTACCTTCGGAAATTCTCTCTCGTAACTCTTCAACTCAGCTCAGTTTGAAGCTCAGTGTGATAATCAACTCTCAGCTCTCTCACCGTGCCCTCTTTGACGGGTTAGCTGAGCTTGCAAATTCCACAAGTGCGCAGCTTGTTGTCATTGAAAGCAGCAATCAAAATGATCATAATGTTGATTACTCTGATATCGGAAACGTCCCAAATCTCAACAATGACACCCCAAAGCCATTTCGCGCGGATGACTTCATCACTGGTACGCTTAAAGACGCAGAGCTAATTTAGAGGGTACGTCTCCCACCCCACAGGAGCACCACTCAGCTAAAATTAATCTTTCTATGAAGTTGATTGCAAGGGGTTGCATAAATCCTTTTCTTTTATCATGTCATGTCATGTCTAGTGTCCAATTTCTCTACAACACTTGTGATATAGAGTCTCTTCCAAAAACCTTTCACAAGGCTATGGTGATGATGCTGGTAACATGGGTGCTATTGCTAGGTGCGGTAGGGTTAGCTCACTAGGTTATATTAGCAGACAGGTCTCACTGAATCTGGTAGCATGGGTGTTTTTCATGTCCTGCCACGCCCTCCAATGTACAGGCATATTTTCAAAGGAAAGTAAATGACGTTCTATCCAAATTAAAAGAATTTTTGGCGAAGCCTGGCCATAGCCGGGACTCGTTGATCATTTCATCATTTTATATCATAGCTAAGAATCCAAATTCCAAAGTAAAAATCGCTAACAAACCAACTTCTCTCACGTTTTAACTTAATTCGGTCCTTGAGAAAGAATGTTATATAATAAATTTATGCACTGAATTACATATTCTGCAAAGTTTGGAGATAAATTATATGATAAAAATTGCAAGGTCTAGCAACAACTTAGCTGATCAGGAAATGGTAAAATCGATGCTGTATGCTCTTAAGACTTGGGGAAAGTGATTATTGAGACATGTAATAATCAATGGAAAGGGATGACTTGAATGTTGGAGATGCTCATTGATCCACTACAGTAAAGGAGCTACAAAACTGTGAAGATTGCATTTTTTCACACTCAACAAACACATTCTGGTACCAAAACATGTCTAGTGTGGTTTTGGAACATAACCATCAACGGCAAAATTACGAGTGGCAGCAGGAAGAGCTAAGCGCATTCCATTGAGCTCAGGCTTTGCGATCACTTGACAGCCCAGGCGAGAACTGCAAAATTCAAAACATGAAAAATCAATATAGATTCATCGCCCACAAATCCATTTAGAGTTTTGATGCTGACAGAACTCACGTTTCTGTAAGCCCAAAGGCCAAATCCAACATGTCATTCTCCTCATCGGTTGGGTCTTCTAATTTGTTGTAGTATTCCATGTCCTACAACCAGATTCAACATTAAGTACCTCATAAGTTCGAAATAATCATGGTACTATGACATAAGCTATGTCCAGTATCATACCGTCACAATCACATGACATGTCGAACAGGCAAGTGAGCCTTCACATGCTCCTGGCATGACATTAAAAGCACAGAATAAAAAAACTATTAAGTAAATGCGTCAGAATGATCTACTCAAAGTTTTCTAATGCAGAAATGGAAGGAGATTACGGACAAAAAAAAACCAGAAAAATAATAAATAAATAAAAATCTCATCACTAAAAGACAGGATGGGTGGAATATTCTATGCCTACATTTGCTACAATGCAAACATTATAGAAACAGAAAACCCAATTATAAACCACCAGAAATGGAAAAGTTGAGCTAAAAAATTGCATTATAATCCTTGCCTTCAAGTTCTATATCATTTTCTTGAGCAGCTTCTAACATGGACATTCCAACTGGGACCTTGATATCCTTTTCCTCTCCATCCTTATCTACAAATGTTACAGATATCCTGCACAAACATCACCAGATTGAGAAGAAGGATGGCAGATAACTTCTGCAATTAATTATAATCATACCATCACAATTGTCAAACTGATTTGCTCCTTTTCTTTCCTTATCAGTAATAAAACTGATCAGCTCAGTTAGACTTGAGCCTATTGTTAGTTTTGAACACATTTATGGAATGTTCAACAATAGCCAAAGCATGTCAGAACTCAAATCTCATTCAAGGGTCTTGCTTGAAGACTCAACGCCTACAATGCCTTTCTTGATTAGATTATAGGGTGGCAGTTCAGAAGCTGAGATCTTCGTACACCGTTTGCACTTGCACCAAATTCACAAGGAAACAAACCTTGTTGCAGATTGACTTGCGACTTGGTGTGACAATATTCTTGTTGCAGTTATATCATAGTCCTCCAGCAAGGATGACTACTTAGCTTCTACTATAGTTTTTCCTCTGGAATTTTGAGTCTATGTAATTGAGCATGGAATCCACATCATCTATATAATTATTCTTCTAGGTCTATTGCAAATATATTTTCAATCAAAAAGGAAATGCAAACTTAATCAGTTCTTTCATTAGACTAAAGCTATCAACCAGGAATACAAACATGAGTGATGCTTTGAGATGGGTATGGCATGTCAAGACAGGAACTCCCACAAGATACATACAGGGACATGGTTATATACTTTTTATGGACAATTTCTAATATCAAGTTACTTTTGTAACCATTATCATGTGTTTGACCATAAATCATGAACAATATAAAACCATGTATCCTCGAAATGATTCACACAAAATTTTCAATAGAGGAAGTGTCCTAGGATTACAGTTATAAGGGAAAGAATCCTGATGACAACAAAGAACAATTATGGAAGCTATTTCTTAGTGAACTGAGAGTTAGCATATAGAACATGACAGAAAATTGTCACCAAAAGTTCCACAGGTAGTGAGAGGTCCTACATAAGCTTGCACAAACCTCCTGTTTTCTTATTTCCGATATATACAAGATTATAGGCATCTAACAAATCAACTGAGCAATCTTCTAAGAATAATTTTCATGGTTTCTAGTTTTCCTCAGGATCTACTGAAGAATTTCTAAATGATATTACAGGTTATGATAATTTCAGGTGCTGTCATAGTTAACTTTGCTTCCTAAGAGTAGAGATAAGATATTAAGTAATCATCACAAATGCCAAATTCTTGAAACAGTAAAAAACAACTTCAACACAAAAGAGCTTACATCTCATTCGGGTCACTCCCATCTGCAGAATCTCTACTGGTAGCTGTGCTAGAAAACTGATGATGCTTTTGAAACATACTACCCTGGTGCCCCTTAGATTCTGGGTGTAATTCGACCTGTTTCAAAATTAAGAACCAATGGGCATCTAGAAATAAGAATAATAAGGCAACCAGAAGATCACTCCAATTAAAACTATAGGCGCCTTGGACTAACCTGAGATCGCCAACATGCACTATAAGGCCTTTGTATAAATGATTTTCTACACAAGGCTGTACATTGTTCTGCACAACAAGGAAGTGCTTGGTATTACAACGAGAATAATAAAGCATTTATTCATCTGAAAAGTACTGGTGATTTTGCTTGGTATTTGAAAAGGCTCCCACAACTCAGAGGCTTGGCTTGGGACAAAATCCAAAATGCTGTTGGTAATGGTAAATCCAAGTCTATGGTGGGGTTATTGGTAACCTATTGGTGTGCTAATCAAAGAACATGGCTTCAGGGTTGTTTACGAGTCTGCAATCGATTTGGATGCAAAACTTGCTATGCTTATTAAAGACCAGGAATGGTTCTGGCCTCATGCCAGATCTGATGTTATGGCTACAATTCCAGGGACTATTTGTGATGTGATTCATCCTGATCCCTTGAGTGATTGTAGTGTTCATTGAAAGCCTAGTCCTAACAGGGTTTTCAGTGGCAGAAGTGCTTGGGAACTTATTAAATACAGAGAAGTAAAGTTTGATATAAACTTGTCTGGATACCCATCCATATTCCCAGACATAGTTTATTGTCTGGCACACTGCTTATAAGGCTATCTACCAAAGTAAGACAGATCAGGTTGGGAAGAAATATCTGTTGTTTGCTTTGTGGCTGTGCTGATGAGGACTAACACCATCTTTTCTTTAACAGCACTTAATCTAGGGCTGTTTTGTCGGTCATTATGCAGAATGTGGTTCTAACAGACCAGTTGGAATTGGACAACGGAGTTTTATTGGGCTAAAGTTCACTTGCAGAAGAAGCTTTCTCAATATACTTTAGTTAGAATTGCCTGGAATGCTGCAATATATGGTATTTTGAAGCAAAAGAATCAAAGAGTTCATGGAAATAGGGGGCATTTTCCTGATGAGCTGACTAAGTGGATTTGCCAAGTTGTTTTTTATAGACTGCTTCAGACTAAATTGTAGAAGATACTGTTCTAAATACAAGCCTTTATTCTATATACAATCATTGGAATTTTGCCTAGTTTTATTATTCTTGTCATCAGTTACTGACACTTGCTTTTTTAGTAGGATGAGCTCCTACTTCTTTTTGATCAATGAAACATCATTTTTTTTTTTAAAAAGTGCAAATTGACATTTTTCAGTAATGTTACTCTCTCAATCAAACTTCGAAGTTATATCACATATGAATTTGTCCTACACAGTAGCTGCAGCTAAGAGCAGATTCCAAATAACAAAACACGTTGCTCCTAAGAAAAACAAATGGAAATAGATGTGAGCGTATTACATACCTCTTGAAAGCTCTTTAACTATCCCAACTCCAATTCTTGAAAGTCTAGACCTTGACATAATCTTTCCCCTAAATATTTTCAAAAAAGAAAGGAAAAGAATTAACTACCAGTAATAGCACACACTATAAAGCATCCAAATCATGGATAGATTAAAATTTTCTCAACGAGAAGACACAGGCAAGAACAAGAAATTAATGCCAAGGTAAGATACAACTTCAAGAACCTAAAAGCCAGTTCAAACGGATAAATTCTTGAAGTCATTAAATTAATAAAAGAAAAACAATATGATAAAGGAGGAAGCTTTATTACCTGTTTGATGAAACTGAGAAAGAACAGAGCAAAAGATACAACGAAGTTTGTGTTTTCTGTGTTCACTGTTCAACTTCGGGTTTTCCTAGTTTTGGGCTGCGAATTATCTGGAGGGTTTCTGTCTATCAAGCTTCGAAAACCAAAATAGAGCAAAAACCCTTCAAAGCCTAACCGACAGGTCGTTCACTTTGTCGTGTTGGCCATCCTTCCGCAAGTAGAGGCCCAACTAGGGAGTTAATGGCAAATGTGGTGTCAAAGCTAGAACCTTTAAGGAAGGGCTAGCGAACCCATGTGCTATAACACCATGGACAATCAGAATCCAAAACAAAAACTTTTTTCAATGGAGATTAGGTACAGAGATGCTTATTGACAGGCAGGCATAAGCTATTTGTGGGCTAAAGCCAGCGAGTTTGTTTTTTTAACCCCCTGGAGAGGATCTGAAACACAACAAAACAATGAATGAATAAATAGTAATTGTAATCGGTCAATGCTAACATATGTGAGTTTTGTGGCCAAGGGTCTGCACCAAATTCTCAAAATCTACAATAAAAAAGGTTACTTTTCTTTTACCTTTCTTGTCTCTCTTTCCCACATATTGTCAATGGACTGGATATTGTTTGGATTCTGTCGTGACCTTTCTTTCATTTGTGCTTTTGTTTTGCTTACAATGTAATGGTAAAGCAAAGTTTTGAGTTTTGAGTTTTGAGCTTTGTGTTTTTGTTTTGCGAACAATGTAATGGCGAAGCAAAGTCTTGAGCTTTGCAGCAAGCAAGTTCTAATCTTCGAAAGCAATTGATTTACTTCATACATGCAAAAAAAAAAAAAAAAAAAAATGCTGCAGAAAACAATTAGCATTGACATCCAGTTCTAATTTTCAAAACCCATGATTGGATAGGTCAAACTAGGGGATTGGAATCTTGAAACATTCTTCTCTGGCTCTTTATTTTCTTATGTCATGGTTTGATTTCTATGCCTGAGTTTCTTTGGTTATCATATAGACTGGGGATATGAACATCGTTACTCTGGCTATATGTGCACTTAATATGCTCCAATTGTGTGTTTATTTATGTTGTGGAACTTCATTTCCTTTTGAACTCAGATTTGACATAACCTGCAACGTTTAAGATCCGAATTCCAAAATATGTCTTGTTAATTATTACTTAGATATCCATAATTGTAGTCACCAGGTTGATATATTTTTATCTCTCATCAACACGGAAATCTGGTTGTGAAGCGTATGCTAAGTGGATTACCATTTATTGTAGCAGGAATGGCAGGTTGTCAGCATTGATTTTTAGTGACCGAACCATTTAATACAACTTGGAATTACTGCATCAGATTGAGAAAGTATGGATTCCTCTCCTCGTTCTTCCTTCACTGGAAAAGTAAAACGGACACCATGGTGGATGAAAAGCCTCACTGGGTGGTCTTATGTAATTTATGAGATGTTATTCCAAAAGATGCAAGCAAGGCATCTGAAAAATCCATTGCCTTTACCTCCGCTCCATGATGTTACATGTATTATAACTGGATCCACGAGTGGCATTGGACTTGAAACTGCCAGGCAATTGGCTGTGTCTGGGGCACATGTTGTTATGGCTGTACGAAACCAATCTGCAGCCTTTGATTTGATCATGAAGTGGCAGGATGAACGACATGGAACAAGCCTGCTCAGTGTTGAGGTGATGGAGCTGAATCTTCTCTCCCTCACTTCTGTTGTGAGATTTGCTAGGGCGTGGAACTCGCGCTCAAAACCTTTGCAAGTTCTTATCAATAATGCTGGAATCTTTTCTATGGGAGAGCCCCAGAAGTTCTCAAAAGATGGGTACGAAACACACCAGCAAGTAAATTTTTTGGCTCCTGCATTGCTTTCTATGCTGCTTTTGCCATCTCTCGTTAAGGGCTCTCCCAGCCGAATTATTAACGTGAACTCCATTATGCATTATATGGGCTTTGTCGACACAGATGACATGAATTTTACTTTGGGGAAAGAGAAATTCAATAGTACAAAGGCATATTCAAGTAGCAAGCTTGCACAGGTCATGTTCAACAGTGTCTTACAGAAACGCCTGCCTCCTGAAGCTGGCATTAGTGTATTATGTGTATCTCCAGGAACTGTTCACACAAATGTAACAAGGGACCTTCCAAAATTGGTGCAAGTTGCTTATAATTTTATACCATTGTTTCTCTTTAGTGCCCAAGAAGGTTCAAGAAGTGCACTTTATGCAGCTACTGCTCCTGAAATTCCTGAATACTGTAAGGCACTGAAGGCTGATGAATGGCCCACTTGTGCTTATATCTCACATGATTGTCGTCCCACACGTGCTGCCAACGAAGCACATAACACCAGAGCTGCTAATGAAGTATGGGAAAAGACATTGGATATGATTGGCCTTCCTCTTGATGCTGTAGAGAAGTTGCTCCACGGGGAAGAAGTCATGTGCAAGTACAAGGATAGCTGAAGTAAGTTTCTACTCCACTTTTTGCCTGAATTGATTTGACAGAATCCTGCCTTCAATTTGTCGAGGATATCTTAGCCATGCCGAACTAGCATCTCTTGCACATATTTCCATTTTTGGCTCTTCTCTTCAATTCAAATTAATTATAAAAGTTATTTCTGCTGGTTAAGTCTGAAAATTTGTAGTAAGACACGTTAAGAGTTTAGCCAGTGGACATCAATGCATGGAGTATGTTTTTCCCTGATGTGTGCTGGAACTTGTGGAATCACATGCATTTCCTTTGATGATTTTTGTTTCATTCATAAATGTCACTCGAAATATAGGAACAGAAAGATGTCAAGCATAGCTATCAATCCAGCCCAAACATTGGCAGGTCAACCTGAGTCTATCCCAAAATGATATCGTTTTAGTTTTTTACAAAATAAAATGATGTTGTTTAGGACAAAACTTTAAAAAACCCTTCGGAGTTGACATAGCAGGCAGGTTAATCGGGTTTTTACTAGGTCACCTTTCAAAACTGTTTGAAAGAAAACTTGGCCTGGGTCAGGCTTTGAATTGACAAGTTACAGGTCCACCGGACCAAACCGGATTTAATAACTATGGATG
>Ga0325401_1004066_pt1 | contig 13669 bp, 12 predicted proteins | sample PopdelMetagenome_FD_205666 | JGI IMG/M metagenome (GOLD analysis project Ga0325401, IMG submission 205666) | Populus deltoides microbial communities from Bellville, Georgia, United States - Xylem-PdKOR-R2 | ecosystem: Host-associated > Plants > Phyllosphere > Stem > Wood/Secondary xylem | place...
GAGCCGGCGTGCCGTCCCCGCTCGCTCCCGGTCGAGCGCCGGACGGCCGCGCCGCTGACGGCGCCGAGCGCGGCCGGGACGCCGACCATGACGAGGAAGAAGAGGAGCGACGACGGGAGGTCGGCGGCGTCCACCCGGAACGACTCCCCCAGCGCGTTCCGGCCGTCCCCGTCGACCAGGCCGTCGATCGTCGGCTGGAAGCTCACGAGCAGGCTGACGAGCACCGTCACGACGGACCAGGCGAGCAGCAGCGGCCGAGCCCTCAGCACGAGGCCGTCGAGGAGAGCGAGCCCGAAGGCCAGCACGACGATGACGACGAAGGCGAGAAAGCCCGCGCTGAGGGCGTCGTCCTGGCTCCGGGCGGCGAACGAGGCCGCCACCTCGATCAGCACGGGCCACAGGACCAGCCGGAGCCCGACGGCCACGGGACGACGGAGCAGCGAACGCATCGGCGAGGGGTCCATGACCTCAGCGTCGCCGGCGGGCCCGGCCGGCGCGTCCACCTCAGGGGGGACCTCGCCCGCCTGCGGGTGGGTCCTCCGGATGCCCCGCCGCTCGCGCCACCGCTCGACGACGGCGTCCACGTCGAGCTTCGCCGTGACCACGGGCGGGCCGTCGACCCGCCGCCGGTGGGAGTCGAGGATCCGCTCGTTGAGCTCGTCGACGAGGTCGCGGACGCCGGCCTCGTCGCGGCAGCCGGCGACGGTCTCGTCGATCTCCCGCGCCTCGCGGCGCAGCTGGAGCGAGGTCGGCAGGGGCATCCGGATCTGCTCACGCTCGAGCAGTCCCTTGACCCACCAGTTGGGGTCGCGGTCGTCGAGGTTCAGCGGCTTGCCCTGGCCGGGCAGGTCGTCGAACTCGCCCCGCTCCATCGCCTCGCGCACCTTGCGCTCGGCGACCGTCTCGGGGCGCCGAGCGGGGTCCGGTGCCCACCATCTCGCCACCCAGCCAGGCTATGAGGTCTGTGGCACGCTGAGCCGGTGCAGGCGTGGGTCGTGGTGATGGTCGTGGTCCTCGTGGTCGCGCTCGCGCTCACCGTGTACGGCGCGCTGCACGACCGCGCCCTGAACCGCCGCCGCGCCGCCGAGATGCTCGGCCCGCCCGCGCGCGACATCCCGAACCTGCCGTCCGACGCGCGCTCCCCCGCGTACGTGACCGAGGCCCAGGCCCGGAGGCGTCCGGAGACAGCGCGCGACACGCTCGGCGAGCGTGACCGCGACGCCGAGGGCACGGTCGAGGTCGCCGCCGGCCACGCCTCGGCCGACTTCGCCACCGACACCCGGACGAGGACCGCCGTCCTCGACGCACCGCTCGTCCTGGTCTGCAAGGGCGGCGTGGAGACGATCCGTGAGCTGCTGCCCGCGCTGGAGCACGCGATCAGGGCGTCGCGGCCGCTGGTCGTCGTCGCCCCGTCGATCGCGCCCGACGTGCTCGGCACGCTCGAGGTCAACGCGATCCAGGGGCTCGTCCCTGGGGTCGCGGTCCTCGCCGACGACGCCGTCCGCGCCGAGATCGCCTCGCTCAGCAGAGCCGTGCCGGTCGACGCCACCGACCGCCGCTCCGGCTGGACCGACCCGGCCGCGTTCGGCCGCCTGGCCCGCTGGACCAGCACCCGTACGTCGAGCCGGCTGACCCCGGTCGCCTCGCTGTCGAGCGCCGAGGTCGCCGAGTGAGCGAGCAGGAGGGCGGCAGCCGCTTCGCCTACGTCAGCGCGCTCACGCCGCTGATCTTCGGCACGACCTACCTGCTCACCACGAACTTCCTGCCGCCCGACCGCCCGCTGCTCGCCGCGCTGATGCGGTCGCTGCCGACCGGGCTGGTGCTGGTGATCGGCAGCAAGCTGCCGAACCGGCTCTGGCTGGGCCGCTTCCTGCTGATGTCGGTGCTGTGGGCCTCGGCGGTCTTCCCGCTCCTCTTCTTCGCCGCCTACCACCTGCCCGGCGGCGTCGCGGCGGTGATCAACTCGCTCGGCCCGATCTGCGTCGTGGTCCTGGCCGTGCCGATCCTGGGCAACCGGATCAGGCCGTTGCAGGTCGTCGCCGGGATCATCGGGGTGGTCGGCGTCGCGCTGCTGGTGCTGCGGGCCAACGCCAAGCTCGACCTGCTCGGCATCCTGGCCATGGTCGCCGTGGTGATCATGATGGCGTTCGGCACCGTGCTGATGAAGCGCTGGGGCAGCCCGCCCGGCATGGGCCCGATCCGGGTGACCGGTTGGACCTTCCTCTTCGCCGGGCTGACGCTGCTGCCCTTCACCCTCGTCTTCGAGGGCCTGCCCCGCTCGGTCACCCCGACGCAGGTCGGCGGCCTGGTCTACCTCGTGGTGATCAGCGGGATCTTCGCGTACGCGCTGTGGTTCTGGGCGATCGGGCAGCTGAGCGCGGCGTCGGTGACCTTCCTCGGCCTGCTCAACCCGGTCATGGCCACGTTCCTCGGCTGGTGGGTGCTCGACCAGCGGCTCAACCTGCTGCAGGTGCTGGGCGCGGCCCTCGTGCTGGTCTCGGTCGTGCTGGGCCAGCAACGGCGCGTACGCCCGCCGGTGACGGTCGAGCAGCCGGTCGAGGCCGCGGCCCGCTCCTAGGCCGAGCCTCGACCTCGTTCCCCACCGCACCACCCGGCTGGCTCGGGACCCCACGCCGCCGCGACGGCTCCGTACGCTGCCGTGCGTGAGCGACGAGCAGGCCGACCGGCGCTGGCCGCGCAGCGTCTACGGCGTCGGGAGCGAGCCGGACCCGCGCTTCACCTTCGCCAACGAGCGGACGTTCCTGGCCTGGATCCGGACGGGGCTCGGCTTCCTGGCCGCCGGCGTGGCCGTCGCGGCGGTCGCCCGGATCGACCAGCGGCTGAGCCTGGAGGTGCGCCTCGCCTCCCTGCTGCTGGTGGCCTGCGGCCTGGGCTGCGCGGTCGGGGCGTGGCTGCGCTGGGTGGGGAGCGAGCGCGCGATGCGCGAGGGGCGGGCGCTGCCGTCGTCCGCGCTGCTGCTCGTGCTGGTGGGGGTCCTGGTGGTGGTCGCGCTCATCGCCGCCGTCGTGCTCTTCGTCGGCTGAGGCGTCCGCGGTGACGCACGAGCCCCCGCCGCCCTGGGACTCGGGGCTGCAGAACGAGCGCACCGGGCTGGCCTGGCAGCGCACGATGCTCTCCGGGCTGGCCTGCGGGCTGCTCGTCGCCCGGCTCCTCGTCGACGTGTCGCTGGCCCTGGCCGTCCTCACCGGGGCGCTCTACCTCGGCGCGACGGCGGCGTTCGGCCTGGCCGCGCTGCGACGGTTCCGGCTCAACGCCGAGGCGCTCGTCGGTGGCGGCACGCTCGGCGACGGCCGTCCAGTCGCGCTCGCGGTCCTGCTGCTCGGGCTGACCGCCCTCGGCGGGCTGGGGTTCGTGCTCCTGGCCTGAGCGCCGGGCGCCCGTGACGCAGCGGTCAGGCGTACCCGAGCTCATGCAGCCGGTCGTCGTCGATGCCGAAGTGGTGGGCGATCTCGTGGACGACGGTGATGTGGACCTCCTCGACGACGTCGTCGAAGGTCTCGCAGATCGCCAGGATCGGCTCGCGGAAGACGTAGATCCGGTCGGGCAGCACCGCGGAGTAGAACTCGCCGCGCTCGGTCAGCGGGATGCCCTCGTAGAGCCCGAGCAGGTCGTCGGGGGCGTCCTCCGGCGGCCGGTCCTCGACGAGCACCACGCAGTTGTCCATCAGGTCCGCGAGCTCGGACGGCACGCGGTCGAGCGCCGCGGCGACCAGGTCGTCGAACTGGGCGGCGCTGAGGGGGCCGAGCGGTTCGGGCGGGGTCTCGACCATCACTCGAGCCTACGGGCGGCGGCCCGGTCGGCGGCCGAACCGGCGCGACGGGCAGTCGCAGGGCCTGTTCCACGCGGGGAACGGCTCTGGAGTCGCGGAATGACACTCGTGGAATTATCACCATGTCATGCGCGTGTCGCCTTGCTTCCCGACTGCGAAATCTACTCAACCCTTGCTGTAGTGACTGAGACGTGATTAAAGTCCTGCGCAGTTTGAGGTTGATGTGACGAATGTGACCTAACGGTGACCCTCCGGCGCATCACCCGGGCGACGCCCCCACGCACTCGGGATCGACGGAGGAAACCACCGCATGCGCTCGACCCTGATCCGCGCCGTCCTGGTCGCGGTCCTGACCATCGCCACGACGATCGGCCTGCTCGGATCGGGCGCGGCCACGGCCAGCACCCCGGTCACGGCCACCACCGAGCTCAACGTGCGGGCCAAGCCCAGCACCAGCGCCAAGATCCTCGGCAGCCTGCACCGCGGCCAGACCGTGAAGGCCAGCGCCGAGAGCGGCGGCTGGACGACGATCACGTTCAAGGGCGCGAAGGCCTACGTCTCGAGCCGCTACCTGACCGGCGGCGACGACCTGCCCGACAGCGACGACGTCGACAAGGGCGCGGCCAAGGTCACCACGACCCAGGTCAACCTCCGCGAGGGCCCCAGCCTGACCGACGACGTCATCGTCGTGCTCGACCAGGGCACCCGCGTGACCACGACGGGCAAGACGGCGAAGGGCTGGACCGAGGTCACGGCCGGCTCGCGCAAGGGCTGGGTGAGCAGCCAGTACCTGACGGCGGCCACCAGCAACGGCGGGCTGCCCAAGCCGATCGGCACCCGCAAGACCACCGCCGACCTGAACGTCCGCGCCACCAGCGCCGAGGACGGCAAGCTCCTCGGGCTGGCCCGCAAGGGCACGACGGTCTCGATCACCGGGGCCACGGACAACGCCCGGGCGCAGATCATCTTCGAGGACACGGTCGGCTGGGTGCTCGCCAAGTACCTCACCAACGGCGACACCGACCAGCCGAGCGCCCCGCCGCTTCCCGCCGTGACGGGCACCCGCTACGCGACGGCCGACCTCACCATCCGCACCACGAGCGGGGCGGACTTCGAGGACCTCGGGGACATCCCCAAGGGCACCAAGATCTCGATCACGGGGAAGACCGAGAACGCCCGGGCGCAGATCATCTGGGACGGCGCCGTCCGCTGGGTGACGGCGCAGTACCTGTCGAAGACCAAGCCGACGAGCGGCTCGACGGCCGGCAGCACCAAGGGCCTCAAGCCCAACGGCGTCAAGGTGCTGGAGGCGGTGCGCAAGAACTGGCCGCAGATCAAGACCATCGGCACCGTGCGTCCCGACGCGCTGCCCGACCACCCGTCGGGCCGGGCGCTGGACCTGATGATCCCCGACTACAAGTCCAAGGCGGGCAAGCAGCTCGGCTACGACCTGTCGCGCTGGCTCCGGGCGCACCACAAGGAGCTCGGGATCAACTACATCATCTGGGACCAGCACATCTGGAACGTGCAGCGTGACAGCCAGGGCTGGCGCTCCATGGCCGGCCGCGGCAGCGACAGCGCCAACCACAAGAACCATGTGCACGTCACCGTGCTGGCGAAGGGCTACGCGCCCATCTGATCCCGCCCGTACGCCGCTCGCCGCCACCCGGTCGCCCCTCGGAAGAGGCCGGGTCGGTGACGGGCTGCGTACGGTCGCGCGACGCTAGAGTGGGGCCGCTGCGCCGCGCGCGTCGCGGCTTTGAGCACGACAGAGAAGCACCACAGGTCCCCATCGTCTAGCGGCCTAGGACTCCGCCCTTTCAAGGCGGCAACGCGGGTTCGAATCCCGTTGGGGGTACCAGCGTCGCTCTTCGCCGGTCACGGGGTCTCCTCCGCCGACGGCCCGACCCGACCGTCCTCCCGCGGCTCCGGCGCGACCGCTGCCGCCTGCCCGGTCCCCTGCCCCGCGGAGGTGTCCGGCGCCGCCGGGGTCGCGCGGTCGTCACCGCGCCGCCTCCTCCTGCGCTCCTCCCACTGCTGCGTGATCCGACCGCGCGCCCTCGCCCGGGTCGGCGCGTCGACCTCGAGCCCGTAGTAGTCGCCGACGTGCTCGAGGAGCACCTCGCGCTCGGCCCGGTCGTAGGCCCGCCGCTCACGGGTGAAGGCGAGCGCGGTCGACCAGCACGTGAGCAGCAGGACGACGCTGAAGGGCAGCGCGGTCGTGATCGCCGCCGTCTTGAGCGCGTTCAGGCCGCCGGTGAGCAGCAGCGCCACCGCGAGCAGCGAGGCCGCCGTCGCGAAGAAGACCCGGAGCCAGTTCCGGGGCTCGAGGTCGCCGCCCGAGGCGATCATCGCCATGACGAGGGAGCCCGAGTCCGACGAGGTCACGAAGAAGACCCCGATCAGGAGGATCGCGCCGAAGGTCAGGACCGTCCCGGCCGGGAGCCCGCCCAGCAGGGCGAACAGCGAGCCCTCGACGTCGACCGACCCGTCCGCACCCACGAGGCCGCCGGCCCCGTCGGTCTGCTGGTGGATCGCCGCGCCGCCCAGCACCGCGAACCAGAGGAAGGTGAGCGACGTGGGGACCAGGAGGACACCGGCGACGAACTGGCGGACCGTCCTCCCCTTGGAGATGCGGGCGATGAAGATCCCGACGAACGGGGCCCACGACATCCACCAGCCCCAGTAGAAGGTCGTCCAGGCGCCCTGCCACTCCTCACCCGCGGCCCCCTGCTGGGCGGTGATGTTGAACGACAGACCGACGACGTTCTGCAGGTACGCACCGATCGACTGGACGAAGTCGCGCAGGAGGAACTGCGTCGGTCCGACGACGAGGACGAACACCAGCACGGCCGCGGCCAGGACCAGGTTGAAGTTCGACAGGATCTTCATGCCCCTCGTGACCCCGGTGACCAGGGAGACGATGGTGACGGCGGTGATCACGGCGATGATCGCCAGCTGCTCGACGACGCTGCTCTCGACGAGACCGGCGCTCTCGAGCCCCGCCCCGATCTGGATGACCCCGAGCCCGAGCGACGTGGCGACCCCGAAGACGGTCCCCACCAGGGCGACGACGTCGATGACGTTGCCCCAGCCGCCCCGGACGCGGTCCCCCAGGAGGGGTTCGAGGGCCCAGCGGATCGAGACGGGGCGACCACGCCGGTGGATCGCGTAGGCGAGGGCCAGGCCGAGGACGACGTAGATCGCCCAGGCGTGCAGCCCCCAGTGCAGGAAGGTCTGGGTCAGGGCCTGCTGCGCCAGCTGGTCCTCCGAGCCGGTGACCCCGGGGCGGGGCGAGACGAAGTGGCTCAGCGGCTCGGAGACGCCGTAGAAGACGAGCCCGATGCCCATGCCGGCGGCGAACAGCAGCGAGAACCAGGACGCCGTCGAGAACTCGGGCTCGTCGGCGTCCTTGCCGAGCTTGATGCCGCCGAACGGGCCGAACCCCAGGAAGAGCGAGAAGCCCACGAAGAAGGCCACCACCAGCACGTAGTACCAGCTGAAGTTCGAGACGATCCCTTGCTGCAGGCCCAGGAACAGGGCCTCGGCGGCGTCGGGTGCGACGAGGGTGAAGGCGACGAAGCCGAGCACGACCACGGCGGCCGGCCAGAACACCCACCGCTTCAGCTGGCGGGCCGGTTCCGGCGGTCCGGTGGCGGTGCTCGGACGGGGAGAGACCTGCGTAGACATCCGTTCATCGTGCCCGGCGAGCGCCCGTACGCCGAATGGGAGGCGTACCGGTCGGGCTGGTCGACCGGTCGAGCGGCTCGGGCTGGCGGTCCAGAGCCGGAGGCCGGCCTGGGCCGGTGCGCGAGCGAGCGCCCGTATGGCACGGTCAGGCCGGGTCGGTGGGTCAGCGAGCGACGAGCCGGAGCACCTGGCCCTCGTCGGTGAGCAGCCAGATCGTGCCGTCCGGGGCCTGCTCCACCTCCCGGACCCGCTGGCCCAGGTCCCACTGGTCCGCCTTGGCGGCCTCGGTGCCGTCGAGGTCCACCCGGACCAGCGCCTCGCCCGACAGGGCGCCGAGGAACGCGTCGCCCTGCCACGCGGGGAACTCCGCGCCGTCGTAGATCATCAGGCTGCCCGGCGAGATGGAGGGGTTCCAGGACGCCTTCGGCGCCTCGTAGCCGTCGCCCTCGGCGTGGTCGGGGATCTCCCCGCCGCCGTACTGGGAGCCGTCCGACACCTCGGGCCAGCCGTAGTTGGCGCCCTCGCGGACCCGGTTCAGCTCGTCGCCACCCTGCGGCCCCATCTCGGAGCTCCAGAGGTTGCCGTCGGCGTCGAAGGCGAGCCCGAGCGGGTTGCGGTGCCCGTAGCTCCACACCTCGGAGGCGACCTCGCCGCGGTCGGCGAACGGGTTGCCCTCGGCGGCCGTGCCGTCGGGCCGGAGCCGGACGATCTTGCCCAGGCTGGAGCCCAGGTCCTGCGCGGGCGCCATCTTCTGCCGCTCCCCGGAGGAGACGAAGAGGTGCTGGCCGTCCGGCGAGAACGCCAGGCGGTGCCCGTAGTGGCCGTTGCCGCTCACCTTCGGGCGCTGCCGCCAGACGACGGAGAGGCCCTCCAGGCGGGCCGACGCGCCGTCGTCGACCAGCGTCGCCCGACCCACGGCCGCGCCGGAGCCCCCGTCGCCGGCCTCGGCCCAGCTGAGGTAGACGGTGCCCGTCGACGCGAAGTCCGGCGCCGCGACGACGTCGCCCAGCCCGCCCTGACCCGCGTCCTCGACGTCGGGCACCCCGGCGACGTCGGTCAGGCCGCCGTCGGTGGTGCGCAGCGTCAGCCCGCCGCCCTTGCCGGTGACCAGGGCCCGGCCGTCGGGCAGGAAGGTCATGGCCCAGGGCTCGTCCAGCTCGGTGATCTCCTCGACCACGAACGGCCGGTCGTCGGCGGCGGTCCGCGACGTCCCGTCCGACGCGGCGGGCGCGTCACGCGACGACGTCGACGTGCAGCCGGCGAGCAGGGCACCCACGGTCACGGTGGCGGCGGCGGTCAGTCCCCACGTGGCTCTCATCGACCGAAACTACCCGGCTGCCCCCAGGCCCCTCGCGGGTCGGCCGGGGACCCGTACGCCGCCCGTTCTCACCCCGGTCTTCTCGGTTCGGCGCCAGGGCGCTGCTGCGCTATAGTTCTGCGGGCGCCCGGAAGGGCGTTCTGGGCCATGAGGCCCCGTAGCGCAGTTGGTTAGCGCGCCGCCCTGTCACGGCGGAGGTCGCGGGTTCGAGTCCCGTCGGGGTCGCGGAAGCGGCAGCAGACGCCTAGCGCGTCTGGTGCCGTGGGCGGGCAGGTCCTGCCTGACCCACGGCCAGGTAGCTCAGCTGGTAGCAGCGTTCGCCTGAAAAGTGAAAGGTCGCCGGTTCGAACCCGGCCCTGGCCACGTAGAGTCGCGGTGCCCACCGCACCGGGAGGAACACGACGCGTGACTGCCGCGCCTGACGACGAGGAGCGCGACGCCCTGGTGGCGGCGTTCCTCGACGGGGACGAACGAGCTCTCGAGCAGATCTACCGCCGCTACTCCTCGCTCGTGTACAGCGTCTGCCTGCGCTCGCTCGGCGAGGTCACCGAGGCCGAGGACGTCACCCAGAAGGTCTTCGTCGCCGCCTGGGACAAGCGGCACAACTACAAGCCCGAGCGCGCCAGCATCTCCGCCTGGCTGATGGGCATCACCCGCAACAAGATCGTCGACGCGCACCAGGGCCGGGCCCGGCAGCGAAGAATCGCCGACCAGGTGGCGTCCAACACCGAGCCTGCGCGCGAACCCCTGGACGTGGCCGAGCGCCTCATCGTGGCCGACGAGATCGCGCGGCTCGACGAGATGCCGCAGAAGGTGCTCCGCCTCGCGTTCTACGAGGACCTCACGCACATGCAGATCGCCGAGCGGCTGCAGCTGCCCCCGGGGACGGTCAAGAGCCACATCAGGCGCAGCCTGATCAAGATCAGACGGAGACTGGAGGAGTCAGGCGATGGCCCATCCGGCTCCTGACCTCCTGGCGCTCCTCGCCCTGGGCGAGGACGCCGACCAGAGCCTGCTGGACCACGTCTCCTCCTGCCGCCCCTGCACCGACGAGGTGCACGCCCTCCAGCAGGTCGTCGCCGTCGGGCAGTCGCTCGGCCCCCAGGACCGGATCTCCGCGCCGCACCCACGCGTCTGGCAGCGCATCGCCAGCGACGTCAACGACGGGCGCGTCATCCCGCTCCCCGGCGCCGTCGTGCTGCGCGAGCGACCCGTCGTGCCGCCCGCCGCGCCCGCGCCCGTCCCGCTCGGCGGGGTGGGCGAGGAGACCCGCCGGTCCGGCGAGGCGTCCGAGGACCGGGGGCACGAGGACCGGGCGCGTGGGGCCGGTCGTCCCCGGCGCCGCTGGTTCGTCCCGGCGCTGGCCGCCGCCGTGGCGCTCGTCGCCGGCCTGGCCGGCTTCGGCCTGCGCGGCGTGCTCGACCCCGCTCCCAGCGTCGTCGGCGTCACCCAGCTGAACGCGCTGCCCCGCTTCCCCGGCGCCAACGGCACGGCGACCGTCGAGGAGGACCCGGACGGCCAGCGGACGCTCGTCGTCTCGATGGAGATGCCCGCGACGGCCGTCGCCGACGGCCGGCTCGAGGTGTGGATGACCGACAGCCGCGCGACCGACATGGTCCCGATGGGGATGATGACCGCCCTGTCCGGCCGCTTCCCCGTCCCGGCCGGCATGAGCCTCGAGGGCCACCCGATCGTGGACGTGTCCCTCGAGCCGACGGACGACGCCGACCCGGCCCACTCCTCGGTGTCGGTCCTCCGCGGGCGGCTGAAGCTCTGAGCGGCTCCGGGCCGTCCCCGACCGGGGCCGGCGAGGCGTACGTCAAGCACGGCGGCCCGAGCACGCCGCCGGAGTACTTCGCGGTCGAGGCGGCCGGTCTGCGCTGGCTCGCGGCGGCACCGGACGGTGCGGCCGTCGTCGGCGTGCGGGAGGTCGGTCGCCACCAGATCGTGCTCGACCGCCTCGAGACGGCCCGGCCGACCACCGACGCGGCCGAGTCCTTCGGGCGGGCCCTCGCCCGGACCCACGCCGCCGGCGCGCCGGCCTTCGGCTCCCCGCCCGCGGGGTGGGAGGGCGACGGGTTCATCGGCCGGCAGCGGATGAGCATGCGGCCCACCGCGACCTGGGGCACCTTCTACGCCGAGCAGCGCGTGCTGCCGTACGCCCGCGAGGCCCACGACGTCGGGCACCTCTCGGCGGCCGCGCTCGCCGCCGTCGAGCGGGTGGCGCAGCGGCTGCGCGGCGGCGACTTCGACGACGACCGCCCGCCGGCCCGCGTCCACGGCGACCTGTGGTCGGGCAACGTCGTCTTCACCCCGGACGGCGTCGTCGTCATCGACCCGGCCGCGCACGGCGGCCACGGCCTGACCGACCTCGCCATGCTCCACCTCTTCGGCGTCCCCGGGCTCGAGCGGATCAGCGACGCGTACGCCGACGAGGCCAGCCTCGACACCGGTTGGGAGGACCTGATCGGTCTCCACCAGCTGCACCCGCTGCTCGTGCACGCGGTCAGCCACGGGCCCGCGTACGGCCAGGAGGCCGGATCGGTGGCCCGCCGCTACCGGTGAGGTGGGAGCCCGGGGGTAAGAAGGCTGCATGACCCTGATCAACCCCGTCACGCAGTACCCGTCGAACACCGAGGAGCAGTCGCAGCCGGCGCCCGGCCTCGACGCCGACATGACGCCCAAGGCCGACCACGGCGAGGGCTCCTACGTCGGCAGCGGCAAGCTGACCGCGCGCAAGGCGCTCATCACGGGCGCCGACTCCGGCATCGGCCGCGCCGCCGCGATCGCCTTCGCCCGCGAGGGTGCGGACGTCGCGCTCAACTACCTGCCCGACGAGCAGGAGGACGCCGACGACGTCGCCAAGATCATCGGCGAGGACGGCCGCAAGGTCGTCCAGCTCCCCGCCGACGTCTCGGTCGAGGAGAACGCGCGCAAGGTCGTCACCGACGCCGTGGAGCAGCTCGGCGGCCTCGACCTCCTGGTGATCGTCGCGGGCAAGCAGCAGTACGTCGACGACCTCGCCGACGTGACCTCGGAGCAGTTCGACCAGACCTACAAGACGAACGTCTACGCGCTGTTCTGGATGGTCCAGGAGGCCCTGAAGCACCTGCCCGCGGGCTCGAGCATCATCACGACCTCCTCGATCCAGGCCTACAGCCCGAGCCCCGGCCTGGTCGACTACGCCAGCACCAAGGCCGCGATCAACACCTTCAGCAAGGCCCTCGCCCAGCAGGTCGCACCCAAGGGCATCCGCGTCAACGTCGTGGCGCCGGGGCCGGTCTGGACGCCGCTCCAGGTCACCGGTGGCCAACCGACCGAGGCCCTCGGCGAGTTCGGCCAGCAGACCCCGCTGGGGCGCGCCGGCCAGCCGGCGGAGATGGCCGCCGCGTACGTCTACCTCGCCTCGCCCGAGTCGAGCTACGTCACCGGCGAGACCCTGAACCTCAACGGCGGGATGCCCACCCCCTGAGGCTCCTCCTCGCCGGTCAGCCGTCCGCCGCTCGGCGCCACCACACGGTGGTGCCGGGCGGCACGGCCCGACCCGCACCGGGGTCGCTGCTCAGCAGCACCTCGGCCCCGGCCGGCAGCGCGACCGCCTGCGCGGACGCGTTCGCCGTGACCGACACCCCCGCGGAATCGAAGGCCAGCACGGCGTCGCCGGGCGCCGAGCGCCAGGTCAGCTCCCCCGCCCCCAGGTCCAGCGCACGGCGCAGCCGCAGCGCGTCGGTGTAGAGCGCGAGCACGGAGCCCGGGTCCTGGCGCTGGCGATCACGCGCCAGGGGTGCGTACGACTCCGGCTGCGGCAGCCACGGCCGACCCGCGCCGAAGCCCAGGTGGGGCTCGTCGGCCGCCCACGGCATGGGTACGCGGCAGCCGTCGCGGCCCAGGTCGACCCCGCCCGTGCGCGCGAACGCCGGGTCCTGCCGGTCGGCGTCGGCCAGGTCCACGTGCTCGGGCAGCCCGAGCTCCTCGCCCTGGTAGACGTACGCCGATCCCGGCAGCGCGAGCATCAGCAGCGCGGCCGCCCGGGCCCGCCGCAGGCCCGCCTCGGCGTCGGGCTGCGCCGTGCGCGGTCCGACCCGCCGCGGGGCCTCGCCGGGCGGGAAGCCCAGCCGGGTCGCCACGCGCAGCGAGTCGTGGTTGCCGAGCACCCAGGTCGAGGCCGCACCCACCTCGCCGTACGCGACGAGGGTCTCCTCGATCACGGCACGGAGCGCCGGCCCGTCCCACGGCGCGACGAGGTAGGGCCAGTTGAAGACCTGGTGCAGCTCGTCGGGGCGGACGTAGCGCACCGCCCGCGGGACCGGCACGTTGACCTCGCCGCAGAGCATCCGCGGCCTCCGCTCACCCGTCGTCGCGTACTCGTCGGCCAGGGCGCGCCAGTGCCGGTGCAGGTCGTGGACGCCCTCCTGGTCCCAGTAGGGCGCCTGGGCCTTGGCGCCCGAGGCGAGCGGCGAGGCCGCGAACGAGGGGAAGCGCGGGTCCTTGACCAGGCCGTGACCGACGTCGATGCGGAAGCCGTCGACGCCGCGGTCGAACCAGAAGCGCAGGACGTCGTCGAACTCGGCCACGACCTCGGGCGAGGACCAGTTCAGGTCGGGCTGGGAGGAGTCGAACAGGTGCAGGTACCACTGGCCGTCCTCGACCTGCGTCCACGCGCTCCCGCCGAAGACCGAGAGCCAGTCGGTCGGCTCGTCGCGGAAGTGGTACCGCGCGCGCTCCGGCGAACCCGGGCCGGCCGCCAGCGCCGCCGCGAACCACGGGTGGGCCGACGAGGTGTGGTTGGGCACCACGTCGAGCAGCACCCGCAGCCCGAGGGCGTGCGCCCGCTCGAGCAGGGCGTCGACGTCGTCGAGCGTCCCGAAGAG
>Ga0325401_1004067_pt1 | contig 13668 bp, 10 predicted proteins | sample PopdelMetagenome_FD_205666 | JGI IMG/M metagenome (GOLD analysis project Ga0325401, IMG submission 205666) | Populus deltoides microbial communities from Bellville, Georgia, United States - Xylem-PdKOR-R2 | ecosystem: Host-associated > Plants > Phyllosphere > Stem > Wood/Secondary xylem | place...
CACAGCAGAATGTTGAGTTTTGATAAGAGCTCGAAAAGCTGCATATATCTCAAAGAATTCAGAACGATGTTTCATTAAATAAACCCAACAATAACGAGTATGATCATCAATAAAAGAAACATAATATCGAGACCCTCCTTTTGTGGCAACAGGAGAAGGTCCCCATACATCAGAATGAATCAAATCAAATGGTGAAGATGAAACAGAAATACTTCGATTAAAAGGTAAAGCAGAAAATTTTGCCAGTTTACATCCACTACAATCTGAAATGTCATAAGTTTTCAAATTTCCTAAAGCTCCTGTGGATGCCAAAAATCTCAAACGAGAAGATGAAACATGACCTAGACGAGAATGCCATAAATAAAAACTAGAAGATGAAAGACTTAAACAAAAGGAAGACAAATCAACAGTAGTAGCAGCAGCGGCAACAACAACAGCAACAACTAGCACTTTTAACTCATCTAAAATATATAGTTCATTCTCTCTACGGCCTGTCCCAATCAACTTCTGAGACTGCAGATCCTGTAGATAACAAAAAGTGTAACAACCCCGATTTTCTCCATTCTTTTTCGCGATACATTGGAAATTTTCAAGTAATTTTTTTATTTTTTATTTTTTTTTTGATATACAGGTTCCACCAAAATTTCCACCAAAATTTCGGCAGAGTCTCCCCTATACTAAGAGGTCCCAAGTTATCGACATTTACCCTGTTTACACTTCTAATATCTCACATCTCCTCATAACTCAATTACGACCTAATCGTCCTGGGTCCCAACCCAACTTATTATCATCAACACAACACATCTTATTCAATAACATCATATAATGCAGTTCAAATGAAAGATTCAATTTCAACTATAAACATGCATGGTTAAATAGGTACTTAGAGTTTCAACCATTAGATTAAAGGCATACATTCAGATTTACGGATTGATATTACATCTCAAGTTTTAGGAGATAAGTCTTTTAATTTACAAATAATTTACATGGTCAAAAGCAAAAGACAAACTAAACTAGTATCACTCTTGACACGACCCTGATGGACCTGAAAATAGAAATTAACATGTACACATAATTATAAAAGACAGTAACAAGCAATAACAATGGCAGACAATAATCTCTACGGAATTTCTTTTGATATATAAAATTAGGCATAAACCTCTTTTACAATATATATTTTCCATCTATTACCAATATCCATTTAATATCTTATCTTATTTGCCAAGAATAATTCCATTTTGAAAATCTCAACACAACTCAACGGTTTGCGAATACCATCTCCTTATAAATCAATTATCACTTAATACCAAGATATTTCTCTCTTGGTATCATTAGCTTATCTCATTCTTTTGGAATGACTAATCCATATATTCCCTTTCTGAATCTGTTGCTAAAAGGTAATCGCTGAAACTCATAAATCTCATTAGTATCATTATTCTTCTAATATTGGGCTAGATTAATCAATTATATTCACATGTCAATATCAATACAACCGATTAGTATCATTAACTATTCCTTCCTTAGAATAGTTAATCAAATCTTATTCATATCTGGTTTACCATCAAAATTATCGATGTCAAGAACCCTTGACATCATTAGCCTCCTTACCTGGAGTAGCTAATCACACCAGAAATGGTTGTCGATACTAATGTGACCTATTGATATCATTAACTATTCTCGACCCGCAATGCCATTTGATTCTTCCATTCGTGTCAAACCCCTTTCATTTTTCTTATTAACATCATATGCATTGTAACCACGGTTGTCAAGTATCATTCGCACACAATCTTAGTTATCGACACTACGGTCACTAAGCATCCTTCACATAACTTTGGTCACCATCATCACAGTGCTAAGTATCAATTTATGCCTTTAGCCACCGTCATTATGGTGTTAAGTATCATTGAAATGTATCCTTAGCCACCAACACTATGGTAACCAATTATCTATCAATTCCCCTTCCAATCTCCAAGTCATTGTGCCTACCCAATAAACAAATTAATTAATTTACTCAATATCTTAGTCATATTTTAATTATTTTACTCATAACATTTAGAATTTACTACTTCTAACTTCAATAAATTAATTCACATAATCTTTTCAAAACTTAACTATTCGGCTACTCATCCCGATTGCCAATAATTCTGGTAATTTCATATAATTACCCACACATTTGGTTAACCTTCCTCGGTTACCAATAAATCTAGTAATTCCATATGAATTACCCAGCCTCCAGCTAACCTCTTTTGTTAGCCAATCAATCCGGTAATTCTATACGAATTACCCCATATTCGCTTAACTCCCTCGTTAACCAATAAACCCGGTAATTCTCTTAATTACCCAAGAAATCTGGCTAACCCATCCTGGTTGTCAAAATCAATCCGGTAATTCCATATGAATTACCTAGCATCCGACTAACCTCTTTTGTTAGCCAATCAATTCGGTAATTCTATACGAATTACCCCATATTCGGTTAACTTGCTTGTTAACCAATAAACCTAGTAATTCTCATAATTACCCAAGAAATCCGGTTAACCCGTCTTGGTTGCCACAATCAATCCAGTAATTCCATACGAATTACCTAGCATTCGGCTATCCTCTTTTGTTAGCCAATCAATCCGGTAATACATTGTGATTTAGAATGCATCTACATGATTCCTTGCAAAAGTAGGTTCCCGTGTATCGGGTTTCCTAGACATCTCGGTGTGACATTCCTGCTGCAGTACAAAACATTTAAGAGAATGCAATTACTTAATAATAATAATAATGATGATAACTAAATGGTCTGGCAGTTAAATGAAGCATTAACATTTATAATTTCTTCATGCACTTGGTATAAACAACTTGTAGTACATATAGATGCACCAATTCTTGCAATCAACCATAATCTTAAACCTGGCTATCCTCTTAAGGCATCATTTGCTGAGGTTAACGGTTCACTCACCCCGGTCATCCACTTCGGATGCCATTAGCCAAAGCTAATCAGTCGTTCGTCCCGACCATCCATTCGGATGCCATTAGCCGAAGCTAATCAGTCGTTCGTCCCGGCATCCATTCGGATGCCATTAGCCGAAGCTAATTAACCATTTGTCAACATTTAAGCGTTCGACGATCTAATATCTGTTCTAACGCAATATGGTAACATTCATGATAAAGTATTTTATTATTCAACGTATATAAAAAAGAGAAGGTGCAAGTCACTTACCTAGAATAGTTGCACGTGCTGCCACTCCATGCAATTGTCCAGTCCCCACAACTTTCCCTGTACCACCAGGGATCCAATTTTTATCAACAATACAACCAACATCACATCTTCATTTAATTCTCATTTAACTAGTATTTTCAAACTAATCACAAGGAATTTTCTTTAAGATGTCATACTCTTACTCATTTTAATGTTTATATTCATTCTTATAATTTTGTTATCAAAACCATCACTCAACAGCAATTCCAAGCAACGATTAAAAATTGTCTAATTCCGATCAATTAAGCTTAACCTACCCAGAACACTATCTAGTGTCTTAATCATAACTAAAGTTGTAAAACTCAGTTTTGGGCGTGATTTATCTCTATGAAAGGCTAAACATAGAGATACAACTTTTATGAAGAAACCAACTCCAAATTATTTTGTTTTAAGGCTCAAAATCAACAATCACAATAGCCCCTTCTTTATAGCTAAAATTTTGGACAACGAGGATTTTCATTCCTTGGAAATCCTTTTCAACTTCCAACTTATTTTCATGCAAAATCAACATCATCCAAGGTCATTTGGCATCATTAAATCACAAATTCAAACCAATCCTAAAGCAAAACATTCAAACAATTTCCCTACCTCTACAATATAGTAAGATTAGATCAAAATAAGGAAACTCATTCCTTTTGAGATTTCTCCTATCATTATTATTAATATAACAAAATGATGAACTATTCATTTTCTTTCGTTTTCTCCTCGTGTGATTAAACATATACGGCAAACCTTAACAATTAATAATCTCAGATCATTATCACAACAATAATTTCACCCTACTAATTGGGATCCATGACAACCTTCATTAACTAACCATTTGCTAAAAACACTTATGGCTAGCTTTAAATATGTTTTATTTTTTCAAATTTCTTTCATTTCAATTTCTTCATGGTTCCACCCCATTTATATCCACACAACCAACAAGTTAGCTTTCTATTCATTCAACATGTTCTATTCAATCAACATGTTCATATAGCAATGTTCCTTACTATTCTTACACAATAATCATTCTTCCCCTCATATAAAGAATACACAATTAATCTATAATAATACTAATAACAAGAACATATTTTACCATTACATCTTTCATAAAACCTACACCCACACAATTCTAATTTCATCAAAACATGTATTTAATCAAGCTTACTACATTTTGCCAAAACTAACAATAGATTTAAAAGGCCATAAGTAATCAACCTCTGATTATTGTTTCAAACCCAACGGTCAGACTACATATCATAGAGTTGTGCATACTATATCTCAACATCATAATGATCCAAGGTTAAATCTCCCTAGATCTGAAGAAAACCGAGCTTACCTGAAAATGGGCGAGCTACTTTTCAACATGCATGAAACCTTGCCGGAGCAATATTTTCTGATCTCCGTCGTCCAGAATGAAGGTAACAGCTAGGCGCACCACATATCCAAGAATGAGCATGATCCAACGGTGGAAGAGAGAGAAATCGGCCGGCGACCAAAACTGCTCTGCAGAATTATTTCCTTTTATTTTCCAGAAATGTTCAGATGATGATTTCTGTCAAACGGATTGTGTTCCTTCAAATCCCTCTGATCAGTTAGTAGAAGAGTGTGAGAAGAACAATATATCAAAAACTCAACATGATCCAACAGTGGGTTATAGAGATATGGCCACCGGAGTATTATTGTTTCTTCTAAATTCTGCACCCCTCTCTCTAGCCGAATTCTCCATTGTCTCTCCCTCTTTTCTCCCTCTTTTTTTTTCTTTTCCTTGAACTGGTGGCCTTTGGCTGTTTTAAATGTACATTTTCCTCTAATTACAATTATGTCCCTCTTTTATGACTTTATCTATTTTATTTTATTTTTCATGTAAACTATCCGGTTTATTTCTACTTGAATCGCTAGTCTTTACTGAACTCCGATTGAGATGTGATCTTTAACCAAGGTAGGAAAACATATTAATAGACTTCATGCAAAATTGCATCCCAATCCGACGATTGGATTGAGAGCTTTGCTTTCTAATGTAAAATTGGTCATTTCATGACTTTTCATAAAACAATCTAGATTTTTCTTGTTCAATCTTCATATAAAATCATATCAATTGTCCTTCTAACCCTTTAAGGTCATTTTATTATTTTGGAATATATTCATTTTAGAATTTCCACCTTTATTTATTTATCGGGCTTATTACCGTTTTAAAATAACATCACTAATTTTAATCGGTGTTTGCACCTTCAGTCCTACCCTTTTCATTGCATTATCCTTATTATAATGTATTCTTTATTACCTCACTTATTTCCTAGAAATATTTTGTTATTTTTCTCATTATTTTATCCATCAAAACACGTTACCAGTTTCTCTGTCCTTATGAATTCTAAATTAAAATTCGTTTTATGGAGGTCATCTTTTCCATTATATATCATTATTTATCTATTATTTCTAATCTTGGTTTCCATCACTCATTGAAATATTACCACTTTCAGTGTTACGTTTACATGAGGTTTTACGCATCTGCATATTTAAATTATAAATTTCCAGGGATTCACAAAAAAACTAGAAAACATGACTAAATAATCACCAGAATCACATATTTGACCAACAGACGTAAGATTCAATTTGATTTTTGGTATAAGATAAACATTAGGGAGAGACAAGTGAGGTGTGACAACAGAACCAACACCTGTTAAGTGCATAGGAGTGCCATCAGCAGTCATAACAGGAATAGAGGACAAAGGGGATATAGAGGTAAAAGATGAGGAATCTAAAGACATATGATGGGAAGCACCAGAATCCAATACCCATTCAGAGTGTGACATACCTGAGGAACTATGAGGCAACTAACCTATGGAAGAAGCAGACATTGCTTGTGGCTGCAAGGAGAGAAACTTCTGAAATTGCTCGGCCAAAGTATTAGGATCGGTAATAGAGTATGGAGAAGCTACTGCTGCAATATTGTGGTGTGGTGGTTTATAACCCTGAGGTGGTCGATAAGCATTAGATTGTGACTGACTGCCAGACTTCCAAGCTTGATTTTGTTATCTCAACTTAGGACACTGAGCCTTCTAATGACCTTTCTGCTTACAGAAACTACACTCATCGAAACCAACCCTTGTGTAAGGCTTGTTCTGATGATTAGAGAATGGCTTAGAAGGTACTGCTAGTATAGAAGGATTTGAAGCAGAAAGAATTTCCTTTTCAGAATAAGACTAAAAATGTATTTCTTCAGCCAATAACTCACTGACAACATAGTCAACAGAAGGCAATGGGGAACAATGCAGAATTAAACCTCTAAATCCTTCGAAATCATTGCGAAGTGCTGTTAAAAATTGTATCAATCGTTGCTGCTCTTTACGTTCAATATAAGCCCCACATGCTTTTAATTCTGCCGATTCTGTAAGAGCTAATTGATCCCAAAGATCTGTCATGGCAGAATAGAACTCCTGAATACTCATATTCTTCTGATGAAGAGCTCGTATGTCATTCTCTAACTGATACTGTTTTGCAAAATTTGATTGCGTGAATAACCGTTGTAGATGATCCCAAACCTCCTTTGTTGTCTCATACTTTGTCAACTATGTACCTATAGAATGCTCAACAGAATTGTTGATCCAAGTAATGATCTTTGCATTGTTTGCTTCCCATGCATCTATCGAAGCAGTATCTCCTTCTTCAGTATTCTTAGGTACCACATAAGTTCCACTAACATATCCCCACATCTTCTTACCCTTAAGAAAATTTCTTATTACATAGCTCCAATACGAATAGTTCTTCCCATCCAACCTCACACTCACAGACTGAAGCGAATCATCTCTTTCAGTAGCCATAATCAACAATCACAGAGAACCAGAATGCAAATGCAGCGAAAAACAAAATACCAAATTGCAGAAACTGAACAATAATTGCAGAAACTAAACAAATATCTTCTCAAAATTATATGATTACTCTAAAACACAAAAAAATTTTGCAGAAACTGAACGGAAATACCAAATTGCAAAAGCTGAAGGGGACGAAATACCAAAATAATTGCAAAAACTAACGAAATACCAAATTTTGCAGAAACGGAAGACAAAATCTCACAACATGGTAACTATTTAAAGCAATTTGGCTAAGGATCTATTAGGAGTGTCTATTGGGTGTATTATAAGACCTAAAATAAAATGGATCCAAGATGGTCTTAAATAAAGTGGATCCAAGAGGAGTTCAATTGTCTAAGTCAAGAAACTTGGGTTAAAAATGTTTAAATGTACCTCTTTGGACCTTTGTCTACTTTTCAATCATATCTGAAACTACAGGAGAAGTTTGGATGCGATTCCAATTTGGTTAGAAACTAGACATCTTTACCTTTCCGACAATATATGATAGGCTCGTAAATTCATCTAAACAAAAGAGAACAACATGTATAAATTTGAGCCTAAAATATGTTAGCAAAATGCGAAAATGAAAAAAAACATTGTTTCCTTAAGAGTTATGGATTTCATTCACTACAAGGAGTCATTAATGCTTTGAAAACTTATGTGGCAGCCTTGGGTTACTTATTTTACAAGAATTTCTTATCAAACAAGAAGAATTAATTAATCAAAAAACTAATTCTTATTTTACAAAGCATTACACTTTTTGTTCGACATGGATTTTTCAACAATTATTTCTCTGGAGTATTTTTCATTATCATATGCGACAAATGGTGAAAAATAATTATTGTCTAATTTTTTATATTTTATTATTTATAAACCTTATTTTAATAAGCTTGGAATTTATTTAAATTAGGTGCATGTCTGACCCATTAGCATTAGGGTACAAGGGTACTATATATGAAATTTGAGGTTGTTCCAATATCATTTGGTTTGAGTTTCAATTCTGGTGATTAAAATTGTGTAAGAGGTCAATTTTGCATCAAGTTGCAAAAAAAATGTTTACAACTGTTTATGTTAACCTATTCAGTTTATTTATGTTATGTTTAAGTTATTTAAGATTCAAATATGTGTTTTCATTCATTTTTGCTTCTGTTTTATGTAGAGTTTTTGTATCGTTCATATTTCATATGAATTCGCTTTGCTACTTATGAGATCATAATCATAGTTTTATTTTATTTGTTTTCAATATCTTATTGATTCTTGTTTCACTTTATATGTATTTGGATTGCATTACGATAGCCATTGACTTTGGTTCCTTGATTTTTAGTTTTAAAAGAACCGTAAGAAGGTGAGCCGAAAGGTAAAAGGCGTAGTGAGAACAATTGAATGAAAAGCCTTAAATTGTGTGAAACACGAGAGTTGCGAGGATATATTTTTCTTGCTAGTAATTAATTTTTACATATTCAATGATGTCTAAAAATAACGACCCTACGACACCGAAAATGAATAACACCTTTCAGATGCAAGCTTTCGCCCAACAACTTGAGTTGCTGACTAGGGTGATGAAAGATATGAAAGACGAGATGGCTTCGATGATACAATAAAATAGTAGGATGGATAGATTGAAAATGGGGGCTGATTGGAGAAGAAACATTATCTGAAGGGCCGTAGAAAATGTTAAAACTAAATTTATTGATTTATGGATGAAAACACAAATGTAAATGATGATGAATATAGATCGATTTTGGTATAATTAAAGCCGAAAGAATGTTAGATTTGACCAGGGTGGAACTTTCAGCTAGAAAGAGAACATCTTTCATACATGTTGCCATGTACAAAATAAAAAGTGTAATTTGATTATAGATAATGGAAGTTAGGCTAATATAGCTAGTATTATCGTTGTTAGTAAATTGAACTTGTATATGATTAAGCATGATAGACTTTATAGGTTGCAATTGTTCAATGATTGTGGTGAGGTGAAAATGACTAAACAGGTCTTGGTTCTGTTTTCGATTGATAAGTATATTGATGAGGTTCTGTGTGATGTGGTTCCAATGCATGCAAGTCACATCTTGTTGAGGATACCTTGACAATTTGATAGGAAGGTCAATCATGATGGATTTAAAAATAGGTATTCTCTTGATAATGATGGAAGGATATACATACTTGAATCATTGTCACCTAAATAAGTTTATGAAGACCAAATGAAATTTAAAAAGAAAAGTTAAGATGAAATGGTAATACAACAATGTAAGGACGTGGTTACCATGAAAATATATGTACGGAAGTGGTTAGTACAAAATGCATATCTGAAATTATTATCAGCTATTATTTTTATATAATGTTGTTATAGGTAAAAATTGGCAAAAAAAAAAATTGAAGGCTTAAACAAGACCAATTAAAGTTGAAACGAGAAAGCAAAACTAAGGAGACAAATAAATCATTTGAGGTCATAAGTTTAAAAAGTGCAAATAAAGTGAGTTTGAAAGAAAAAATAAAAGAGGAGAGAAAAGACTCAGATTTGGCTAAGGGAGAAAAAAAGTCAATTGAGCTAAGAGTGGAGAGAAGAAAACAAGGATGAGAAAAGAAAAGAGTGTAGAAAATAGAGGTACATTTGAGTTTCTATATAAAATAGAGCAAGATCAAGAATGCTTATTTTTTCTAACATGCTTGTAATTTTACTTATGTATAAAAAAGTATATTTTAACACTAGCAATTTTCATTCTTTTATTCCTAGTGTTGCTATATCTTTGTTATAAGATTTTAAGGATGATATAGGACAATCAAATTTGGATTTGAGCTTAATTTGTTCTCATATGTAGCTTTACGCCAACAAGCATAATTTTCAATCCGACTTGGATTAAATTAAAATTTTATCAAAAGTTTTCAGATATATTTTTTTATCTTTAGTTAAAATTTTAGGACAATCAAAGTTTGGTAATTTTTTTTTGATAAAAGGTCAAAGTTGTTGTCCAAATCTTACTATGTATTTCTTGATGGGATCCATAATAGTTTGCCATTGATAAAAGGGTGCTGTCATCACCCAAATTTTAACCTATTTGCATTTAATTTAAGTTTCAAAGACGATAAAAAATATATATTAAAAGATCTGAGATTGATTTCGATTAAAGTTGTGATTTGTTGACTCGTAGAAAACTAGAGACTATAGTGTGCTTTTGCTCTCTTTTTTCCCTTGATCTTTAGTCTGAAAAAGATCATAATATTTTTAGCTCTTTTGATTTTTTTAAATTTTAAACAAATTTAAATTTGAAAAAAAAAGATAGATTTTGTGTTTGTTTGAGACTTTAAAACTTCTATACAATATATACAACCCTATACCACAGATAACGGCGGTAGCCACAAACAAAAGAAAAAACAAGCCTAAAATAACTTTTCCACACTTTTCTCTGCAGCTCATACACTCTTCTGAAAGAAAAAAAAATCTAGCCCCCAATCTTTACAAGAGGGAGCCACCACACACAAAAAAGAAAAAAAACAGATACTAGCCTTCATCATCTCTTTCCGTTCAAGCACTCTAAAAAACAGCCCCTTTTTTCTCATCCCTCTGACCAGCACCATAGTCCCAGCTCCTCAACCATCATCAGCATGCACTAGCAGTGTCATCTTAAGCTCCAGCAGCATCACTATGGTCTCAATTGAAGCAGCCCACCTATGACAATTGCACGCCATCAGCCCAATTGTGAGAAGTTCTTATCTACCGTGACCTGCTCCTCCACATCTCAACCGACATTGCTTCATCTCTCTTCTCCCTTGTGACAATAGCCTTGTTCAATAGCTCCCCCCATTTTAGCCATGAGAACCAGCACACAAGTAACTCACTAGTCTCTTGCACCAGCTCCAACAACTATGAGCAAGCTTAAGCTAACAGTAGTAGAGAGGTTTCCTCTTTCTCTGTCATAGGTCACACCTCTTTTCCTCCTCACTCAAAGCACCAGCCGCTTGCACCAACTACACCCCTACACTTCCCGCAGCAAGCACTATGATCAACAGCAGTAACACCATGAGCAGTTGGGATCTCCTTCTTAGCCACGCTAACCTCCACCTTGAGCCACCAAGAATGCCATCAGTAGCATCACTCCCTGGCCAGGCAAGCCCCCTGCTCTTCACCTTCTGCTTTCTTTATTTTATTACATGCAAGACATGAATTAGTTCACATCTGGCTACTGCTGACACTTGCCAACAATGGGGTAAAACAACGAAGAAATTGTTGGGCTTTTAGTCAGCCTAACTCAATTAAACCGAGCTAGTCTTGAGCCTCGGGCCTAACTAGCCAACTCCCCTAGGTTGAGGTTGTGTTTGGGCAAACACACCTATATGTCTTTCTTTTAGTTTTTAACTTGTTTTTATTTTCATATATAGCCAAACATGGTTTATTTTGATATCAAGCCTAAATAAAACTTGTGAAATCATCCAATTCTCGCTTGATTGTTTACTTGGAAATAATTGGTATGCCAATCTGATATTATTCAAGAACTTAATCTTCACACTCCTTATAAACCTTATATCGACCTTTTAAAGAATGATCACTGAACATACAGGAGATCATTTGATACTAGATAGTCACCTATCCATCGATGCACTTAACAACTAGAACCTACCTATTAGGTTGTACCCTATGTAATCTCACTATAGCAAGCCTAATATATGGCATCTTGAATTCCAAGATCATTTGGTGGAAAATGGTTATCACATAAGAATTTTACAAGAGTTTGAGTTGACTTATTTGCTTTTAATTTAATTTTCAGAGAGGATAAAAAATAAATATTAAAATATCAAGGATTGATTTCAATTAAAAGTGTGATTTTTCAACTTGTGAAAAACCAAGGACTGTAGTGTGCTTTTGCTCTTTTTTTTTCCCTTGATCTACAGTTTGAAAAAGATCATTAGAATATTTTCAGTTCTTTTAATTTTTTTAAATTTTAAACAAATTTAAACTTGAAAAAAAAAAGAGTTTGTGTTTGTTTGAGACTTTAAAACTTCTATATAATAAATACAACCCTAAGCCACAGATAACAGAGCGAGCCAAAAACAAAAGAAAAAAAAAGCCTAAAACAATTTTTTCACACTTTTATCTCCAGCTCATACTGTAAAATCTCTGGGCGAAAAATTATAAATTGACTAGTTTCATTTAAAACAAAAGGTAACAAATTTATAACTCCCAATTGGGTTAAAATTCTGAAAATTTGCATTGAGCCTTCTAATATGATTCCTTAGCTTAGGTTAAAATTTCAGAATTTTTAGAGAAATTCGAAAATTTGATAAAAAATCACAATTTAACTAGTTTTATGTTATTGGATGTAATTTTAAATCTAATCATCAGATTGAGCTGAAATTTTATGAGAAATCTTAAAATATATTGAATAAAACCTGGTTAAAATTTTAGGATGAACGGAGCTCGGTAGTGCTATCAAAGAATAAGGACCGTCAAATGGAATCAAAAAGACTCATTAAGGGTAAAATAGTAATTTGCCATTAAAAATAAAACAAGGCAGCTCCTTTTCTGTTATGAACTGCCGATTGGGCAATAACAAATATTGAAAGAAAAAAAGAAAGAAAATAAGAGAAGAATGTGAGAAGTTAAGAGAAAAACAAGAAAAGGTGAGAGAGAGCTTTGAAACTTGTAAGATTGAAAGGCTTAGAACATTAAATTAAGGAAGAATCAAGTGAAGGAGGATATAAGAAAGGTGAGGAGGGTTGGCCACACTAGGAGGAGAAGAAAATTTGGGAGAACTTAGATTGGTAAGCATGAAAAGTTTAGATTCTTACTTGAATGAAGTGTTTTTAGGTTTGTTGCTACCCAATTTTTGACCCGTGATTTTGATAAATTTACAGAAAAAATCAAAAATAGCAAAAAAACAATGAAAACCCCAAAAAATGCATTTTTGATATATTTGCATCGTTTTTAGCATTTTCAACGTCATCTCAAAAGAATTAAAATTTTCTTTTGGAATTTGGAACGCGTTCAATTTTTAACGCGTAAATTTTATGATCACTGATTTTCCTTGTTGAGTTGATGTTGATATTGCTCGTTTTCAAAAATACAAAAAAAAAAAAGAAAAATCAAAATTTACAAAAAAAAGAGGAAAAGAAAAGGAAAGGAAAAGTTGAGGGACTAGTTTGAAAACCTAGCAAAACTTTTCCTATAAATACTAAGCTACAGTAAACACAAAGAAAAAAAAAAAGGGAGATGGGGGGAGAAAAATTTATACACGGGAGCGGAGAAAATTAACAGGTGGGGGAACAAAGAAAAAACCTAACCTAAACTGAAAGAGGGAGAAGCCGCCACCCTTTGAAAACCAAGTTGGCCGACCCTCCCTTTGAAAAACCAGAGCCCCATTTTCTCCAGGGGAGGAGCCGCTCACTGGCCTCTAAAAAGGGAGAAAGCGGCCGCCCCCTCTTGTTTTTTTGGCCAAAACCAGAAGCCTCCATTCATCAACGAAACCAGTAGGCCATCTCCCCCTCCCTTTTGAAAAAAAGGAGAAGATCAAAGCAGCCGCCCCTTGACCCCCATCTTCTTCTCTACTGACACAACCATCTTCCTCTGTTTTTCTCCATAGACCAGCCGGCCATTTC
>Ga0325401_1004068_pt1 | contig 13667 bp, 11 predicted proteins | sample PopdelMetagenome_FD_205666 | JGI IMG/M metagenome (GOLD analysis project Ga0325401, IMG submission 205666) | Populus deltoides microbial communities from Bellville, Georgia, United States - Xylem-PdKOR-R2 | ecosystem: Host-associated > Plants > Phyllosphere > Stem > Wood/Secondary xylem | place...
TATTTTTAATACATTCACATCAAAATGACCAAAATAATATTATTTTTTTATTAAAACTTGCTTTTCTGGTTATGGTAAGATATCTAAAAAACAAATATTCTCGTAAAAAATGTTTAAAAAATAAAGAATGTTAATAAGATAAATATGTTTTAATTTGAGAGATATTTTTTTTATTTCAAATCGTCTAAGATTATTTTGAAATTTATTTTGGTTGATTTTGATTTTTACTAAATAAATAACATAGAACATGAAAAATTATTTTTGTTTGAAAAAAATATATTAATAAAAAATAATTATCTTTGCAAATTATTTTATTCAACGGAATTTAAATTATTATTCTTTTAAGAAATATTTATTTTAATGTACTTAAATAAAGCAATTTGAAGGGGATCAATGTGCATGATATTATATATCTTAAGATATATCAGCATCTCAGTTTTCTGATTTATTTTTTATTTGGTGTTAACAATATTTTTTATTATTTATTAACATATATAATTTTTTTTGTTTTTTTATTAAACACACAAATCAAAATTTTAATTTATAATTATTTTTTTAATATTAGAAAATACATTAAAATGATTTCATAGTTTTTTTTAGTCTTAAAAAGAACTTTTGGTGTGATACAAAAAGTTAGGGTTAACCAGCTAGTTTTATCCAAATTACGAAAAGGAAACAAAATTCCTTATTACCATTTACCCTTACAGGCTCACCTTATACTCGCGAGATTTTCGTAATGTTGGACTTTAACTAAGTTAAAAGGGATCAGGACAATCCAATCCCAGAACAATAATATGCATCCAGCAATAGCCAAACAGAAGGAATTTCTAAAAATTCAACTCCTAGTCCCAGCGAATCAAGCCAAACCAAGCGAAACCAACCAAGAAGAAAGCAAAAAAAGAAAAAGAAGAAGCTCCAGAGCTGAATTGATTCTAGGTAGAAGAAGATTGAAATGGAAGAGGCTAAAGAACTGGCTTCGAGTTCACTGAGTCAAGGTCTGAATCACCATGGTTCAGACCCTGATGACATCCCCAAGTCCCCTCCTGGGTCCCCCAATTCCTCTACTCGCAAGGTTACTCTAACACTAATACAGCAACACTCTTATACACATTCTCATCGCATCAATCCCCAAATACTGAACTAAATAGATAGATCGTCATGTTTTGCTTGTGGATTTTGGTTTTCAAGTTATGTTTAATTATATTTTATTATTTTAATTAATCACACTTAAGTATGCCATTAAAGGGTGTTTTGTTTGCTTGATAAATCAGGCTTGCTATGCTGTTCTTCAAAGTTGGGCCTCTAAGAAGTTCATGACTGGATGGTATGGTAAATAAACAAGATTGCTTTTTTTTTTTTTTCATGAATTGCACATTATCATAACATAGTGAAATTGCTTGCAGTGTTGTTTTGTTTCCGGTGGCAGTTACATTTTTAGTGACATGGTGGTTTATTCAGTTTGTTGATGGCTTCTTCAGTCCGATTTACGCCCATCTCGGCATTGACATTTTCGGTGAGATTTCGTAGCATCTCTGAATTATAGCTCTTGACTTAATTATTACTAAAGCCTGGTACACTCACCATCGGCTGCAAGTATGAGTGTTCATTATTATAATTATATTTGTATGCCATGGGGAGCTTGGAATTTTGCATTTTAAATATCACAATCCTAGTTTAATTTATCTATTTATGTTGTATTTTGTTATTCTGCTTTCTTAATTGTTGTTGTCATGATAGAGTTCTTCACTGATGATGTTATATATGTTGTTTGAACCAGGTCTTGGGTTTGTCACGTCAATCATTTTTATACTTTTCATTGGGATATTTGCTTCTTCGTGGCTGGGTGCCACCGTTTTCTTGGTCGGGGAATGGTTTATTAAGAGAATGCCATTTGTGAAGCACTTATACTCAGCATCTAAACAAATTAGTTCTGCTATTTCTCCAGGTAATTTGTTTTTCAGTTTTGTATGTGCAATCAGCACAATACTAAAGATGTATTTATTTAAAGTTGCTATTATGAGAAAACTAACTATATCATAATTTCAGTGCTCATACTGAAACTTTGTTTTGTCGTGATGAAATGACTAAAATTGCCCAAGAGAGGGCCACAAAAGGAAATTTTAACACAAAAAAAGAAAAAACCAAATACTACGTGTTACTTTAATCTTGTTATTTTATACATAATGACGTTCTGGAGCTTCTTCCGGAAGAACTAGCCTTGGAAAGGGAAGATGCAGCAAATATAAGAGGCGCTTCACAAATCACAAGTTTTCTCAAAGTGAGCTTGGGGGTAATAAACTGATAAAAATATATTCAACTGTCCAAAATGTATCTTAGTACCTATGTCTCCCAAACAAACAGAAACTTAGTCTTGTTTTGACACTATTTTTGCCGTCAAGGATTGATTATTCTAAGGTTTAAATGTCTTATATTTATTGGTCTTTGGACATAATGAATTTTTCAATAGGCGCTGTCGGTAAGAGCCTGTAGAGTTCTTTTGGACTTTGGTTGGGTTTGGTTGTGAATTATCTTTTAGCTAAAGTTTTATTGAGTGGTGAAAACCTGATTTCTGATGGCCCAATTCCTGCAATTGCCTATAGCGTATCTTGGTTTTCCACTTCAGTTACTGATATGGAATGAAGCTCCAAGTTAATTTATTTATTTTTGTATGCTCTTACTAACTCTAAAACCATTCCCCTTTTATCCTGCAGACCAAAATACTACTGCTTTTAAAGAGGTCGCAATTATTCGACATCCCCGTCATGGCGAATATGCATTTGGTTTCATCACATCATCTTTAGTCCTCCAGGTAATCCAATCTAAAGAGGTGGACTGTTATCACTTCGTCTGATATCTTGTATAAGCTTGCGGACAGAACAATCTTGGATGCAGTCAAAACTTTTTGTTTGTACCCGCTAGACAATGAAATGTAGGAATTCGGAAGGGAATAATTAATGGAACATCTTCAGTATTCCTTTTCTTCTTTACTGGTCAAGGAACTTAGCATCAGCAGAGGCACCTTCTTTAAAGCAGGAAGCTGCCTTTGTTACTGATCTGGTAGTTAGAGAAGGTGGTGGCTTAATCTAGTCTTTTGAGGAATTATGCTTTTATAAGAAGAATTTGAAAATTGATATCATGGTACTGACCCTAAATTGCTAGACTTTTCCATTGGCTAATAGCCACGAGCCTAACAGGTACAGAAAAGGATGGAATTATTATTGATGTCTTGCTTTTGCCAAATGACATCCGGTTCCTTGTGTTGCTACTTTAACTTGATTAACGGCAACAGCTACATAACCATCACCAGTCAGTGTAATTGAGCAATTCCTGGAAAAAAGATTCTCTTTCTGAAATTTGGTTTAAATGACACCCCTTAAAAATGTAAATGATGAGGTGCTTTTGCAATGTTTGCTAAAATTTGTAGGTATGGAACATTCACTGATTTTTTGTTGCGTCAAGTATTTCCCTTGAGCTTCTTGCTGATTTTTTTTGCTGGTTGATTCTAGAGAGAGAATGGGGATGAAGAGTTATGCAGCGTTTATGTCCCAACCAACCATCTGTACATTGGTGATGTATTTCTGGTCAATTCAGAGGAGATCATAAGACCAAATTTATCTATTCGAGAGGGCATAGGTATGATTTTACTGCACAACTGCTGTTTTATTGATGAGACTGTTTTTGCTATGCTGCTAATCAAAATTTGCAGCAATAGTTTCTGCTCTCTCTTTTTTCTGGGTCTGCAATATTAGAATGATCCCTTTGGGTTCTTTTAAATGTTTCCAGTTTTTAGGATATTTTCTTAACCCTTGTGCTTTGAAACTTTCTGCTGCCTGCATGCTTGAGGACGTGGTTTACTTTTGAAGTCTTTTTGGTAATAATTTGCATAATCCTTTCAGGCTTTTGCTTGACTGACATTTTCTCCTCCTGTGATTCAGAGATCATTGTTTCTATTGGTATGACAATGCCTCAAGTGTTATCTCCTATAGAAAGGATTCCTCATCCGAGCAACAGGCTTCCTCTTAATAGAGTTTGATAAAGGTCTGAAGATAGACAATTCCACAACACAATGTACTGTCTGTTTTACAGTACCTTGTTGATGTCTTTCTTCCCTTTATCTCATGCAGTGAAACTGTTATTGTCTGACAACATGATAATCAACGAGGCAGCAAGGGTTTTTTTTTTGTGGGGTGGGGGGAGGTGATCTCAGTACTCTATATATGTACATTTCTTCTTTAGAATGTGTTATAGTGTAAAGCAACTGTCAAACACACTTCAGTTATACTCTTCTTGAAAGCAGTTTCATTCGTAGGAAATAATGTCAGGGAACTTGTTTTCCGTACAAGGACTCTGCCTGTGTCATATGGTGAGTATTAAACTACTCTTGTCGCTAAATTACTTATTCCTCACAACAATTTTATCAAGATCAGATTATTTGTATCTCAACTGGATATGAAGTTCCCTATTAGTTGCTGCTATAAGCCAAGTTATACAGATTGAAAATTGCCACTTGACTATCTCTCCTGCAGTAATTATATCCTGGCTAGGCTGACGCAACGGAGTGCCTATCAGTTCTTCCCTCTGGCAACTTCACTCTTATCCTTGCAGCCTGAAAATCCCTAAACAAATTGCAGTCTTAAAGGGTGGCCCCGTGGAGTTCAGATTTTAAGGCAATGCAAGAAGAAATCGACCACCCAATAAAAAACTCTAGATTAGAGTCAGGCCACCTTGGTAATAGAACGTTATTGATAACGATATAACAAGCTGCTGGAGTAGCTAAGTTGGTTAGAGCGCATGGTTGTTAACCGAAAGGCCGAAGGCTCAAACACTTGCTCTAGCGTTCATTTTGCACCCTGAATTTTAGCCTGAAACACTCTAGCAAACGAAGACCTTAACTCAATTAACAGAGCTATTTTTTCAGCCTTTTTTCTTGACAAATTGTTGCTAGGTTCATTAGAAAGCTCATTTAGAAACCAGCAGTATTTGTTGTGTGCGCTCAGAATGGTTAGATCCCTTTAAAATCAAAGATGATGATAATGATACAGAAACAATGAGACAGTAACAATTTATACTTGTATCTTCTTTTTTTATTTAACTGGCAGGACAACAAACGAACCTCTTCTTTTGTTGTTTCATCTTTGGTTTTTGCATTAAGATGTTGCGTCAGTTTGTGCATTTGAGCTAATCTTCGCTGAGCAGTGGGGGGTAGTTTCGCAGGCGGTCCACGAGGTAGTTTCTGCTTGGTCTCTCTTTCAATTCTGCTCTTGAGCTCTCTGAGTATCCAGATTTAGGCAAGCTTCTCGGGAGACAATGTGCCCAAGTAGATAGATTCCTGCAGGTTAAAAGACCTTGTTTTCTAAGGATAGGTCATGAAAACTACCTCAACCCATTACAAGGTTGGTTTCACTCGGTTGTTCACAGACCTCGAGGCTTGCGAATAGTCGTATTGGTGACGATGACCTGGGTGGAAGCGCATACGATGTCGAAAGGAACATCACGAATCAGCAATTTCTCAGCCGGCATGTCATCTACTAATTGGCAGTCATGCACTGCAAGAATTTTAAGAAAAAAGAGAAAACGGAGTTACCGAGGAGTACACCTTTACTGATGCAATAATTCAGTAACAGCAAGTATAATTCATGTCTACAACTAAAGCGAGCAAGGGAGAGGCCAGAGCAAGTGCTGCGAAAATGGAGCTGATATTCGAGACAGGGTTGACTCCATGAGCAGATGTTCGGGTGTTTAATGAAATATGTGCTTTGCGTGGAATTTTGAGATAGAAGCGATAGGGCATCGATGGCTACTAACATGAGCAACTTCAAAACCATCAATCTTGTTTAGCATTTACTCTTTCATGCATTACAACAGGCTTTCTTAAGAGTTTCTTCTGATGCTGGGGCTCGGGGATGACCAGGTTTGCAATTTCCCAGAAAATGCACTACTGCTGGAGCGATTACGAAATCATTGGTTAACAGAGAGAGAGAGAGAGAGAGAGAGAGAGAGAGATGCAGGCAGAAGATGAAGAAGAAGAAGAAGAAGAAGAAGAGGTGACCTAAGAAGAACATTAAATCTTTTGATTGAAAAAAGACAGCAAAGCGGAGGAGGAGAGGGAGGGAGGGGGACAATGAGGTAGAGAGTAGATTGGCAGATATCCAAAGTAGTGAACATCAGGAAAGAGGGAAGATGACGCTGGGGGGGGGACTCAGAATACAACAGAAACGGCCCAATTAGCCTGAATTACAAGAATGTACAACAATGATACAAAGTGATCCCCTCAACGAGAAAGGCACCACATTTCTCTCTCCCTACTCTTCAAAACTGACCAAATCTGCAAACATGAACTCTAATCCTGATATTAAATAAACATTCCTAGGAAAAAATGTGAGCAAAAAAGACATAAATAAAAGAGAATGAACATCCACCAGTAAGAAAGCAATGAACCCATTACAAGAGGAGAGAGTAGGAGCTGTCACCAACATGTGAATATCCTGGCCAGGCATGAATCCTCAAGAATTATTATTTCCATAGCAAATCCTTAACACTGCTATTCTTTTATTGGTTCTCTCTAATGGACTGTAGCTGGGAGAACGAGATCCGGACTATTGACCCAGCAAGTGAAGTAGCATGCTTGCACACAAGGGCTTCAGTAGCCTCCTCCTCGGTTTCAAACAGAACAAGGGCTTGCTTCTTCCCATTCATCTCAAAGAGCTTGGTGTTCACAATGGTCCCATGTTCCTCTACAAGATTCCCAATCTCCTCCTCAGTGATGTCCTGAGGTAAAGTGGAAAGATGAATCATCTTTGTTGGTGAGCAGCAGTATCGGTAGTTCTTCGCAGCATTACGGTTGAAGCGATTCAGATTAGAGTTCATGTACTCGTGCGTGTCAGCACCTTGAGTTATGTTTGGGTGCTTCGAAAAATTCACCTCCAATCGCTTTCCAAAAAGCATGGCACCCTGTTCCAAATATGAAAGAACAAAAATACTGTTCATTGAGACAAGAAAATGTGATATGGAGGGCGAACTTAGATCCTACAAAAAATAATAACAAAGTAACGAATTCTGCAAAAGCTTCGTAGAGTGAACCTTCAAAAAATGTACTGCCAACTCAGCTTGGAAACCATCCCCCATCTGAACAAGTGCATGGTCGGGCTTGTTGCGAAGAAGCTTAATCCGCACTATGTTTCCATAGAGAGAAAACAGGTTGAACAGCTTATCCTCATCTATTCTCTGGGCACAAAAACATTTTTCTTGAATGAATATCAGGACTGTTAAAAAAATAAAAATTCAAACAGAATAAAGATATCAGAATAGACTCACATCAGGATTTAAATTGGAGGCAAGAACTGTGCATCTATCATTTGTCCCACTAATTCCAGGAGGCAAACCTCCACCAAAGGCAGCAGCAATTGCAGCTCCATTAGGCATCTAAAAAAATTTCAAAAGAGATCAAATGTGTCAAATCATATCACATCTTAGAACATTTCAGCATATACAAAATGAAACTAATTTTAGGCAAAAAAGGCTTGCATGTTTAAGATATTTCAGCAATTGAAGAAGTTGAAGTCTTATTGAGGCTAAACCATGGATCACATGCTATTTTATGAAAATTCTTACAGAAATGAAGTAATTTTGGTTACAAATAATTGTTATGTTATATAAACCAGGGGAAATGGTGAATTTACTACCCAGTAATACCTTATATTCCACAAACACAGAATAAAGCTCAGAAAATAGCAAGGATAAACACGATTTACAAGATGGAGATCTTTAAGATGTCGTTCATGCCTTGACATTTCCTATCATTTCTTATTTTCCAGGAAAAAAGGTGTGGAAGAAGGGTCACATTGGAAAACAGCATACACAGTGAGGTGTTTCCAGTTACAAGTTGAGAGGATAACATAAAAATACCAACGGTGGGGAATGCAACAAGGCAAATAGGTAAGATTGACGTCCCAGTTCAAGTTCCCTAAAACTGATCAATAGCACCATGACTCCAACATATACTTTATCGTTTTCAGATTTCAAGCCGAGCTGTTATTTCTGGAAAACAGTTCGCAAAACAACCAACTGCAGCCTAGGAAAGGTTGAAATCAATTAGGCAGGCCATTGCTATAAATACAAAAAAATAAAGAACAATAAATGATTGTGGTCTATGGTCAGCAGACATCCTGAATATTACAAGTGGATGATAAATAGTCCTTATGGTGTGACCGTAGCAATACCCACCTGAGGAGGATATCCAACTGCATGGGAAAAAGGGAAAAAAAAAAAGGAGTTAATTCTCAAGGAAAGCAAAGAGTAACAGCTCATTGTAACCTCCAAAGTCAGCACATCCCCTAACTCCAGTAGCTTTAAGAGCATACATACCTACATCGCCATATGCTGGCTGCTGCAAAAAGAAACACAAAAGAATTTAATAATACAAATCACCTATCACCAACAAACATGTTAATTCAAGCAAAATACAACAAGAGACCAGTACATACTTGGGAAGATCTGCCTTTCTGTTCTGAAGGCAGGTTAGGATTAGTGAAATCCCTGTGCAGAGGAAGATATGGTGTTCAGCAACAGGAAAAACATCAAAAATATAGAAGTCAAACAAAGGGCGACCCACTCACCTTGAGCGGTCATTGTTGTAGTTCACTTGCAGCTCGTCCAGGCTAGATGACAAATATGGAAAGTACAGTAATAACACCAGAGGAAAAAGACAAAAAAGAATCAGAAATCATATGTTTCAGTGGTCTCAAGAATAATAACCCCCCCCCCAAAAAAAAAAAAAAAAAAAAAAAACACACACACACACACCACCACCACCACTAGTGTATGTCCATTACATACTTTGAAAACTGAATGTCCAGCTGACAGCAGCCATCATAGATATTGCGTCCCTACCAAAACAGCCAAGTTTCAAAAAACTCTTAATAAAAATCAAGTCAAGTGCTACACTTTGAAAACAAGCTTGCAGGTGAAAGTAACATCTGGAATGACAAATTGTAAAGTACCTGAAGAGAAGTCCTAGCCTGAACAGCACACTGGCGTGACTGGTACTGGATAAGGGCTTGAAAACCTAAAAATATGCAAAATATTCATGGATGAAACTTTAAAATCACACTCCTCTGCGTGTTTGATACAAAGCATAGGACAAATCCACAGAGCACTCGGAGTAGACAGTTAAGAAACAGAAAAAAAGATGTTACTCAACTATAAAACTATCAGTGGTTCAATTGGAATGCACAAAAGTAAATACCATAGTTAATACATGTGTGAACTAAAATTCTTAAAAGAAAATGGAGAGAAAGAGAAGGGGGAGAAAAGAAAACTTGAAGAAGCTGACCAGCCGACTTCTGAAACGTGACAATCTTCTCCACAAATCCATGGGGAGAAAAAACTTGATGCAGCACTTCCACTGTAATAGGATAAAGCATGTGATGTATTGTAACTAACAGAATTCGATTTGGCTGCGCATCCAGAGTGCCCGACAGCAGACCATCATAGAGACAGAAGAGAGAGAAGAGAATAAATAGAGAAGCACAGACAGCAAGAAGAGATAAATAGAAAAATAGTTAGAAGAAAGATCAAACAAAACAGATCATTTGTAGTTGATGATTCAACATGCAGGAAGCATATAATCAACAGCACTTAAAGAAAAACATGAGAGGTGCCAAAGGAAAGTTTGAGATATGAAAAGTCCAAAAGGGTAAAAATTAGTTACAGTTTATAATAGAGATATAATTAACTTGCTATGCTCCAGTGCAGCTGGATCAAATCATCTGATAAAGACACGCATAAAACTTGGTAGACGTACTAGGGCTATATTATCTCTACATTTTACGTCAAATTAAGCAGATATAGTCGATGATCTACAATAAACACGGAAAGGAAAAATCAAGGTGGAAAAAAAATACAATCCATGGTGATTACAACATCGGTTTCTTATTGGTGATTGAAGAAACTAATGATGATTCTCCCCTTATATTGTGCTTTCTGGTTATGAACATTTTCCATTAACCAGAAACACCACACTCCAACTTAATGCCACTATTACCCTTAACCACCGATAAAAAAAACAGTGCAACTCTCCAGTCAGCCACTAGTTGATAATAAAGAATCCTTTTCATCAATTAGCACAACCCCCCTGGTTGCTCTTTTCTCTCCCTGCAGTTTCAAAAGAAGGGAAAGAAGCCATACATAATTCTAGTCTCTATGATGATACCCTCAATCAGAAGATCGGGTGTCTCTTTGCTTCCCAATTAATGAACCATGCACCTAGTCAACGAAGCCTGAATAATACAAGGCCATATCATGCTGACCATATATAGCTATTGGATCAGTGTATCATCTAAACATCCAAGTAATGATTAATTTCTGCATGATACACTTTCGTACTGGCAGCTACTAAGCCATTTTAGTATGAGCAGACTGAAATAACCCACTGTAGCACTCTTAAGGTTCAACATGGAACCGCGGAAGCTTCTAGCTCTCCACCTATATGGATTGCAAAGTATTGCTATCAACAATATTACAACATTTGGTTTCTAGTCTATTAGAATACAAAGTACCCACCTCGTCTCCTCGCCCTTGAGTATTTTGATCCATTGTGGTAAGTTCTTGATGTGATGAGAATTGAACATAAACATTCCTTCCCCTAGAAGAAGAAGCAGAGATTCAAAACACATATTAAAGCAATCTGTTAGGACTGTTTGGTAGAGGTCATTATACAAAATTGGTGATGATGATGAAACATCCTTGCAGGAAATTCTGAAAGGGAATCAAATACAAAATTTTGGTTGCCTTATGGTTGGCTGAATGTTTGTATAGAGTTGGAGAGCATTGATAGCTGAAGGAACATCTTGCATTTGGAGGAGAGCCTGCATGCATGGAAAACAGTTATCAGACCACATCACATTCCAGGTTCTGTAAAGATCTAATGTGTTAATAATCACCACCATTCAATAAGCATTAGAGAAACCTGATTTTTAGCACGAAGCATAACAAGCTTCGTTATAACCCCGAATGGCTGAAACAGCTGAAGCAAGTCATTCTGAGAGAACAACAAAAGATCATCAACGATGCATGTATGTAAACATGTACAAAAAGACCATTCCATTATTCAGTAACGCTAGTGAGCTGTTTCCAGTTATCACTGTGTTCTGAGACATGCAAAGCTTCTAAGTACTTAGGAGACAACTCTACACGATTTTTCAGTTACTTTTGAAAAATGGCCAAGAAAACCAGAACATCTGGGATGAATTTTATTAATGCTAAGATTTTATCAAATAAGATAATTAAGCACACTGTTTATAATAAAGCCATCCTGAACTTTATCCCGTATGGTAAATTAAGCTAAGGTTAGACTTTGCTATTAGTAGCATCAGATTTAGCTCATCCTAAGCACTAACAGCTAAGCTTGTGCTGTGCATCTTTGTCATGCCACTAGGGTAACTCCAGGTATTCTAGAGAGACAAGATAACACATAATACGCAGATTGCAGATTTCTCCGTTGCCTTTCTGTGATTCGATAGAATACGTGCCTTCTCATCTGTCACATTTAGGAAGTATAACACCTCCTGATTCGTTTCAGAAGTAAATTTTTTATCTTTTTTGAGTTCATTAAACATTACCACAAGCAGAAATTGAAAGGGTTGTAGCTCATGTCTTTGCAATTTTCCCAACAAATCCTCATCACCCCATACAGAATTACTGAATTTTTTTGTTCACATTTTCCAAGGTGTTTCTCCTCTATCCAAATTAGCATGAGGAAATATAAAACTTTCCTTCCTATGCAACTAATGGAATGCTAATCAGCACATAGTTACAAAAACATTGACTCGGAAGCCATCCGATTCAGCATAAGCAAAAGGAAATTTAATATCTCTAGCTATTAATAGAAGTGCAATCTGTCTTTAAAGACCAACATCCAAAAAAGCATCATTCCCCGTGAAACGTTTTAACATGTATAAAGGCATTAGGGTATATACACTAGTTACTTCAAACCCTTATATTACAACTTCTGATCATTTGTGTGCGAGCACGTGAGAGAGAGAGAGAGAGAGTATACTTCAGAAATTTCATGCCCCACGTTGCGAACATGTATAACTTTGGAAGGCTCAGTCATTTTTTAACAACCCTGCAAAACCATCACCAAAGTTGATCCATGATCCATGATCCATGATTTCCATTCTCAAAAAAAAAAAGAAAACTCATTCAAGGTTTCTCACATGAAATAAAAGCAACTCAAAAACAAAACTCATTCACATGCAAAACGCTCACAGTATGATCGATCAACATGAATTATCTTCTACTGTTTTGTCATTTGAAGCCAACAAAGCAGCACTAAATCATGAATTACAAACAGCTTCTTCAGAAGCACAAAACTTGTTAAATGATTACAGATTCCCCACTCCAATCCATGTGCAAATCTTAATAAATGTATTTATTTAAGAACCTAATTATCCAAATGCAATAAAACATTTAAACCCTGTGTCACTAAAGGAGTAACATGGCTGCAAGCAAAAGTAGTCAAATTCGAAACCCTAACTACCGGTCTTTTTGGAAGCTGAGAAATAACAGAGATTGAAACGAAACAAAAAAATGAAGCAAAAAAGTCGAATCTAAAAACAGTAGCTAAAACAAACTCATCGAGCGCTATCAGCTATTTCAGATTTTCTCAGTTACCAAACAGACCCGTGCACATTCATCGAGTGCGATCGAAAAATAAAAGAAAGAGAAATAGAGAACTTGCCTGGGAGAGAAGGGGAGAGAGAAAGATTGTTATGTAGAGAAAGAAGAACAGAGGGGGAAGGAGCAGAAGTGCTATGTAGATCGACTGCAACGCAGGCGCGTTGTCCCGTCTTTGGTGTTAGTGGCTACTCTGCCCTATCTCCGTCTGTTTAAAATGCTTGTACTTTGGACTTTGGAGTGGAAGTAATGGTGGACCCCCCGAGTTCCGGTATGGGACCCATATTATCTTCTACTGTTTTTGTTATTTCACGTGTTTGGGTACCCTCGATATTAAGAAAAAAAAACAGTAATTTTTTTATTTTATTTTATATGAAATCTTTGAGATTTTGGACACTCGTTGAATTTCTGCTACAACTTTTACGCTTTAAAAATATTTATAAAAAAGTAAAAAGATTATTTTAAATTATTTTTTTATATATTATTTTGATGCACTTATATTAAAAATAAATTTTAAAAAAATATTACTTTAAAATATTTTTAAATAAAAAAATATTTTAAAAAATAAGTAACAATCATCTCTAAGCTTTTAGAGTATGGTTACGGTTATTTTTCAAAATACTATATTTAAATACATTAAAATTATATTTTTTTATTTTTTTAAAATTAATATATTAAAATAATTTAAAAAATAATTTTTAAAAAAACATGATTCGCCGCGTTACCAAAAGTGGAGCACTGGATCTGAAAAAAAAAGTGTTTAGTAATGAAGAGTGTAGAAAAATTTGTGTGAGAATTAATGTTATTATTTATAATAGTTGACTTAAATAGATGTTAAATCAAGATCTGAATTAGATGTGGTTAAGTAGCGGTGGGTGCATTTATGTAGCTTAATGATTAGTGCGGAGATACGGAGACGTAAATGATTTGAGCCCAGGTGATGAGTCCATTTACATTTCTTATTTTAGCATGATTTTTTAGAATTTTAGGAG
>Ga0325401_1004071_pt1 | contig 13667 bp, 9 predicted proteins | sample PopdelMetagenome_FD_205666 | JGI IMG/M metagenome (GOLD analysis project Ga0325401, IMG submission 205666) | Populus deltoides microbial communities from Bellville, Georgia, United States - Xylem-PdKOR-R2 | ecosystem: Host-associated > Plants > Phyllosphere > Stem > Wood/Secondary xylem | place...
GTTTTTCAACTTCCCTTGATGCAAAAGCTCCCCAATTCTATCCACAGCATGCTTCGCTGTTGAACCAGTACCAAGACCGACAACCATGCCTGATTCCACCATCTCCACAGCTTTGTAAGCTGCTATTCTTTTAAGCTCATCTTGGGTCAAAACCACAGGAGATGGAAAAAGCATCTCCATGTCTGGTTTCTCAGGAATAACAAGATTGAAATGATGATAAGGAATGGCCATGTTTCTTGGTTTCTTTCCTTCTCTTTAAAAAAAAGGGACTAGTTTTGCATTGATGAAGAAAGCCCAGAAGATAAAAATGTGAACTTTATTGGACCCAGAAAAGGAAATGTAGATGAGAATCTTGTGTTGGACGGTGGAGGAGGGGTAGGGTTTGTATGTTAGGAGCTGGGGGCTGAGGAGAGGATGGAGAGGGTTCGGTTTCGGAAAGAAGTATTTATAGAGAGGAAGGAAGGAAAGTGACAATTTTTAGTTTAACACAAGTTGTCGATGATGATGACGAAAGAGAAAGAAAGAGGCATCTTCAGTGCGGCAGAGGAAAGAAGAACAGGAAAACAAGCATAGGTTGAGTGAAATTGTGTTTTTGGGTTTTTTATTATTATTTTTATACGTTGATTTTAAAAATAAATTTTAAAAAATAAAAAATATTATTTTAATATATTTATAATAATTATTACTGAAATACCATCCATTACTTTACAAAACTTAAATAACAGGATCATGCTTAGTTCGGAAATGAGCTGCGAATCATATTTTATAAAAATTTAATTTTTTTTTGTTAAAAAATAATATTTTTATATGTTTTGAATTATTTTAATGCGTTGATTTCAAAAATAATTTTTAAAAAATAAAAAAAAATTATTTTAATACATTTTAATATAAAAAATACTTTAAAAAATAATTATAACCACATTCTCAAACAAACAATTAAAACACTCTAACCACTAGAAATATAGATCACTGAGGATTGAAAAATAAATCATGACTAATTTGTCTAAAAACCTGAGTTATAATGCAATTTGATTTATCTAAATTTAATTTCATTGAAACTAGTTGATTTTTATTTTGATTTTTTAAAAAATATATATATTTTTTAATTCTTTTTAGGTTAACCTTTCTAATTTATAAAAGTAATCTCATTATCATCGAAAGTCCTATTTTATTAGAAATTTTAAAAGCATTTTTTAAAAAAATTAAATTTTTTTTATTTTTTTATTTGCTTCAAATTAATATTTTTTAATATTTTCATATCTTTTTAATACACTAATATTAAAATAATTTTAATAAAATATTATTTTAATATATTTTTAAATAAAAAAATATTTTAAAAAACAATCAAATTTATTCTTTAAAACACCCTGTAACAGTATAAAAATAAAAGCATCTAGCAGTGGCAATCATTGTCGTTGCTTTTGTCTCAAGTGTGGTGTTATCTTTTGTTTAATGGGAAGAAAAATACAGATACTTTCATCCTTTGCTCAATGGATGGAGTTGTCAGGGAGCATGTCGTCAACTTGTCATCCCATTTTCTTCTATTAAATTTAATATTCCAATTAATTTCTTCCGAATAAATTTCATCCATTAAATAAGATTCTATAAATCCAATGGTTATGACTCTCTAGAAATTATTTTAAGAAAACTTTTTCAATAAAAGTAATAAATGTGTCTTACTTCAGATAAGCATTGACTTCATGTGAATCATCGAGCTTACTTTATTTCTAAGAGTACGAGTGTGTTTTGAAATGTAATAATAATTGTTTTTTTAAATATTTTATATTTTAAAATATATTAAAATAATATATATTTTTTATTTTTTAAAAATTAATTTTAATATTAACACGTCGAAATAATTTAAAAATATATAAAAAAATATTAATTTGAAATAAAGAAAAAAATTAAAAATTAAATTTTTTTTCGAAAACGCTTATGAAATGTAATGTCAATCACACCTGTTTGTGTGTTTTTATCCGAATTTATTTATTTAATTGTTTTAATTTATTTATGTTAAAAATAAATTAAACAAATATTATTTTAATATATTTATAAAAAAATACTAAAAAATAATCGGTAACAAATATTGATATTTTAAAAAAATAGCAAAAAAGCAAAACACAAAAAGGCACGGGTATTGCTTGCTCTCACCATTCTCCGCGTCTGCTGTGCCTACATATCCAGCCAACCATCCTCTGTCCTTTCATCGTCAGTGTGACTGTGAATGATATATATATATATATATATATATATATATATATATATATATATATATATATATAGAGAGAGAGAGAGAGAGAGAGAGAGAGAGAGAGAGAGAGAGAGAGAGAGATGCTGCCTTGGCCATTAGGTTACAGATAATCTACTAGCCGTCTTCTTGGGGAATTCAATTCTTAGCTCAAAGACTCTGTGATTATCCGGGCGCTGTCATCGATAATTTTAAAAAATGTATTTGACATTTTAATTGATTTTAAAAATTTAGTAGAACAAAATATATCGATTTTATTTTTTTTATAGTATTTAATATTATGTGTTATTTTATTTTATTTTTGAATTTAAATAACTTTATGAGTATATCTGATCTTAATAAATAAAAAAAAATCATGTAATTAATAAACAAGTTATATTGTCAATGCAAAGGTGTGAATGCGTCTAAATAACAAATACTATTATTTGGAAAAAAATAATAATATATTTGGAATTAAATCATGTATTGAATTAAATGCAATTCAAAAGCGAAAATAAATTTAATTAATTATTATTTTTATATTTGAAATAAAATATTGAATCACAAAATTAAATTAAATTATATATTAAAATAAATTAAATTAACAATGTTGACTATTTTACTCTTAATCTATACAAAGAAGAATCTCATATCTCAATTGTCTGTTTTTAATATAAATTCTTTGTAATTTTTTTTAATGAAAAACATTAATATTCTTTATAAAAGAGTGCTGTTTAATTTACATGGACAGTCAAACATGAGACCCAATGGAATATTTTCAGAATTTTTAAGGATTGAATAGAGAAGAAAATATGTTTAAGGACTCAACCAAAAATACTTGTTTAGTTTGGGATGGCTTAATAAAGATTTACCCAAAAATATTTTTATGGAGATATTTTTTATGCATGAAAAGTGAAAAATTTAATGTATTTAAATATATTTTATTTATTTATCCCAAAATCATATACTTGGAGTGGATTTAGATAATTATGTACCTAATATTTGAAGCTATTAGGCTTATAAATTTATTCAAGTTACCATGCGCTCGCACGAACCAAACCCATAAAGCTTGGCTTCTTTCAGTTCTGTCCACGCGGTTTCTTTAAACAGAGAATAATATATTGGACCCAAAAACCAAAGCAGTCATTCCTAAACCAAACAAAGCCTTGCAAGGTGGACCTGTCTTAGCTGCTCACTGTCGCATTTTGGTTAAGGATTTCGGATGGTTTGTTTTTACATTTTAAAAATATTTTTAATAAAATTTATTTTTTATATTTTTTATTAGCTTTAAATTAATATATTTTTAGTATTTTCAAATCATTTTAATGTGCTGATATCAAAAATAATTTTTAAAAAATTAAAAAAAATTATTGACATGCATTTTGGCATGCAAAATTATTTAAAAAGCAACTGTAACTACATTGCCAAACATACTCTTCAGGATATAGCACATCATAGAAAATTATTTAAGAAATGTGATATTTTTACTCAATCACCAATGAAAATTGTGGTTTTATTAATAAATTGCTAATAAAAATAATAATTGTTTTAAACAATTGATATTATCACTTGTATTTGTATTAAACAATCACTAATTACTTGTGTATGTGTTAAACCACCACTAATAATAATAACAGTTTTTCAATACACAGACACACGCTTGAATGTTGTTATCAAAACATAATTTTAGCCTAAACTCTCACCCCAAATCTTGTATAAAACAAAGTTTAAACAACCATAATCAAAGCCCAAACAAAATCATAAACTACTAAACTTCAAACTTATAATTGAGGGTGCAACGTTTTAATATCATTTTTATTTGCTAATTATAATCTTAAATTAATGCATGTTATTTTTAAATATCATTTTTATTTATTAATTATAAAGATAATTGATAATGGTATTAACAAAACATAACAATATATATTTTTTTAACTTGTAAATGAATGATTTGAAATTTTAAACAATCTCTTCATGATGTTTGCATGTTTATTTGTTAATTAATGATGTTAAATCATGTTTATCTAAAATAAATATAAAAATACATAATATATAAGACAACATTAAAACCAACATTATAATTAGCTACGAGAACATTATAGAAGTAATAATAATAAAAATAATTCATAGCTAAAAAAAATAACATAATATAATTACACATAACATAATAATATGTCCTCTACAATGACAAGTGGAAGAGTCAGCTTTATTAATAACATGGTCCCTACCTTTCTTTATGGTTACGTCATCTAAGTTTAATGTCTCTCCTAATAAGTCAAGTATAATATAATATGAATTAAAAAGATGTATAATGATAAGCAAGTTTATAATCATCGAAATCATCAAGATTATGAAAATCAATCACAACATATCAATTATTATATAATAAATTCTCAAATAGTATCATTCCCCTGAAACTATATTCTAATCATGTCATTTTTCAAACAAAAAAAAATTTAACTCCTCTCATTTCTACTTATTGTTTTGCCAAGAACTAGAGAATCACAGGACTTGGTTTGTTAAAGAAAGCAATGGAGTTAAAGACGGTGGAGTTAGAAGAAAAGACATGAAAGAGAAGGTGGGATAAAATTATTGATGAGATAAAAGTACTATGTATACAAAAATTTGAAAAATAATGAAATCAGAAAAAGAATAATTAATTTTATAAATTATTTTAAATAAAAAACAATAATTAAAAGAATATAAATTAAATTTAAAATAAAATAAAATTAAAAGGGATAATTTGACGCAAGAATTAAGAAGAAAAGAGAAAATAATAAAAAAAAAATTATCAGCACTAAACCAGATGTTTATTCTCCACATACATTGCCAAGTCATGAAGGGGCCTCCGAAGAGATTTCAACACTACCCTAGAAGCCGCCATTTGTCCACCGGGCAATGCTACCCACACATTAACGTATGCAATGTAGGCGTTACTTTTTTTTAATAATATTTATATTTATAAAAATACTAAATTGTCTCTTAATGCATTTGATTTTAAACAACAATCATGATAAAAAGATGACACAACCTCTCAAAGCCAATTTAGTAAGATTTGCTTTTAGAGGTACTTTGGTAATTTTATTGTTTTTTAAAAAATAAAAAGATTAAAAAGCCTTCATACACCAATTTATTTTTCTTTGTTTTCAAGAGTAAATAAGTAATTTCATTATGCTAAAAAAAAATAACAATACCGGTTTACGTTATTCAATTTAATAATGCCAATTGAACGACATGAAAAAAAAAAATCATTTTGTTCACATTCTTTACTTCATTGGCTGTTACTATAAAGGCAAAACGTGTCATTACACTGTAATTATATGGTGCTCTCCAAAATAAAACAATGACCCCTTTAATTTTTTTCTTTAATTTTATTAGATTATTGGCTGGGTATGAAGTAATCTCTATGTGCCAAGATTGACTAAATGTTCAAAAGTAGAGAGTGATTTTGCTAAAATGCTTTACAATTAAAAATATATTAATATTATATTTTTTAAATTTTATTTTTAATATTAATATATCAAAACCAAAAAAAATCAATTTATGTTTATTTAGATGAAAAATAATTTGAAAAATATAAAAAATGGATTCATCCACATTATTAAATTATCAGAAAATATATAGGGTGTGAGTTTTTCATTGTATAATTAGATATAATTTGTTGTGGATTGCTATAGTAAAATTACCATTTTACCATTTGATGAAAAAAAATGAAAGCCTTAATGATATAGGTAATTTGATCTTTTTCAGTGATCTATCGGTCATTAAAAAATTATTCGGGGCGTGTTATTCTTTTAAAAAATTATTTCATTGTATAATGATGTGTTTCCTCCAGGGTCAACAAAACATAGAATAATTGACCAATAGTTATTTTGTCTTTTTAAAAACTTTAAAACATTAAAATTATTTATTTACCCCAGGGTCAAAAAAATTAAAGTTATTGACCAAAGGTTTTTTTTTTTTGGGTTTTCGCTTCTTAGAATACAAAAATATATTTATACCCTTAAAAAGATTAAAAAAAAAGAGGCATATGTCTATAAGCATTTTTAATCTTTCACGCAATATTTTTAATAATTTTCAGGATTATTAAGGGTATTCTAGTATTTTTAAGTCGAAAAATAATTTTTTTAATTCAAAAAAGCTATTGTAGCATGCTCATTATGCACTTGTGCGTGAGTGGCATCCGTGCCCTTCAATCAAAGTTTATGTTGTTTTTTTTTTTTAATTTAGCCCTTATTCTTTTGATTTTTTTTATTAAAGTCTTTTCATTTTCAATTTGACCCTCCAATTTAAAATTTTTTGACACCCTCTAATTTATTTTTTATTTCAATTTTCACCTTCATTCTTTTAATTATAATTTTTTATGTGATTGATTTTTTCCCGGTTTCATCATTCAGTATTTGATTTGTTGGAGATTGTGCTTTGTGTTTTTTTATTTGTGGTGCTTCTAATTTAATAACACAGGTCACGAGTTTGAAAAGTTAATGCGGTGCAACAATTTTTTTTCCTCATTTACTTTTATGATTTTATCGTTCTACATTTTTTTTTAAAATATTGGTTTTATAGATATCTTCAATTTTATCTATAACAGTCTATCTCAGTCTCATGACGTAGGCCACATGTTTTGCATGCCATTTCTGAATAGAGGTTTTTTTTTTTAAAAAAATGTTTTGTTTGTATTTGATTTTTTAAGAAGTTTTTTATATTTTATGTAGATGAGATGTATTTTATAAAAAAAATTATTTATTTTGAAATAATATTTATAATATATTTGGCCTTGCATTTTTTTTTTTCCTTTTGTCATATTCAATCAATTATTTAATGTTTTTTTTGTTATCTTTTATTGATTGTAATAAACAAATTCAATAGACACAAATAAGTAAAGATCTCATTTTATGAGATCAAAATGAGATCTCATTCACATTTTATTGATTGATCTACATCCATCTTTCAATTTTTTTAATTTTTCTTTTAGTTATAGTTAATGATTTTATTTATTTATTTACATAGATGATTATTGATTTATTTAATTAAATACTTGTATAAACATTTTGATTTATACTTTAAATTCTTTTATATATAAAAAATCAAAATAACTTGTATATCCAGGATTTTTTCTTAAAAAAAACTTATGACTATGGTGGATCACGAGTAAAATAGCTAGGGGGAACTGAAACATGAACGTTGATGAATAAAGTCCGACAAGATAACAATTTTTAATCTAAAAAATATTTAAATTAATTTATAGCCCTCCACTCCACTCCACTCTTGTAAATTCCAAAAATATTTAAATCAAGGAACATAGATCTGGTATTTGTTTTTGTTTTTTTGGAGTTAGAACATGTTGGGGATGAGTTTTTGGTTAGGAAATAAGTGGGGGGGGGGGCTTCTGAAAGTGGTAAGTGGGTCCACACGTTACTGTAGGTAAAGCCAAAAAAACAACCAAATGTGGGAGATTACCTCTTTTTTTTCCTCTCTGTGTTGTTGAGAGTCACTGTCACCTATAAACAAAGAAATTCTCAACATAAAGCAATCAATTTTGTTTTTCATCTTTTCTCTAAATTTGATATTTTTTGTTTCACTTTATTCTTTTCTTTTATAGGTGGGTGGGTGACGGTTCTGTTGTAAGGGAAAACTTTTATTTTGGTGTTTATGGTCTACGACAATGGCATTGCTTGCGGTGGTGGTTGGGAGGAGCAACGATCACCCAAGGTGGAGATGGGTGTTATGTGTTGTAGTAAACTCAATCTAAAATGTTAAGGATGATAACCACTAACCGCAACCACCATTTACAGCCGTCAACTGCCTTTACATAACCACCAACCATTTGTGTTCACACTTGAAATATGATTTTTCATACTTTCAATTTTGTATAAATAGACAGTTATGTTTAAGTTATTATGTGTGAGAAACATAAGATATAATCACTAGAGAGAAAAGGAGGGTGTGTTTCAAAGTTTAACAATATATGCAAGCTTCTTGTTTATGAAATAAAACAATGTGTTTTATCCTCCCTAAGTGTTTCAAAGGCATCACCAGTGGTCTCTCCCACCAATAATTAGTATCAGAGCCTTGTTCATAAAAAAACATAGGAGTTTTTTTAGATACATTCGAATTTTCAAAATTATCAAAAATATATTTTGATAATTCCAAAGTATAGGGTTCTTCAATATGAACTCAATGGTTCAAAATCAGCCTGATTAGAGTTTACATTGGCCTACGCGCATCGCCTGAATATCTGCCTCTGTCAACCACGAGCAACCCATGCGCCTAAAGAAAGAAGACGACTGAGCTACACGCGCACCATATTTGAGCCGTGTTTAGCCCAGCCATGATCTGTGCTGAGCCGAGCCATCAAAGTCGCACTGAAGAATATTCTTGGAATATTCTCGGTTCAACCCCAGCTAACCGACCAACGTCCAGAATCGGGTTTTTGACCGGTTCAGCCCATTTATAACCTATTGTCAACCAAGTCATATCGCTTTCCTACTATTTGGACCATTTTGGATTCATTTGTGGTGTCTGTTTTTTTCAAAATTCAACTTCTAAAAGGTGATATAGTCATTCAAAGAATAAAATGACTAGAAAATGCACAAATACTCATCCTAAAGATGACCAAAGATAATTATGATAATTGATGTATTAGATTAAAGGCATTTCTTGACTGACAAGAGTGTATAGAGACTATGAAATATGGTTATAATGAAGCAGATTCCAAAGAAGTAGAAGATTCTCTATAAAAAATGCAGAAGCAAGTCCTCAAAGCCAATAAAAAGAAAGACAACAAAGCCAAGACCATCATTTATCATGGTCTCAATGAAGCAACATTTGAGATCATTGCTTCCACAGAAACATTGAAAGAAATATGAGAGGTTCTCCAACAAAAATACAAAGGTGTTGACAGAATTAAGAAGATTCGTCTTCAATCTTTACGAGGTGAATTTGAATCATTATAAATGAGGTCCTTAAAAACTATTTCTAATTATCACACAAGAATTATGGTGATAGTCAATCAGATGAGAAGAAATGGAGAACCCCTCACAGATGCTCGGGCTACTAAGAAAATTTTGAGATCTCTAGATCCAAGATTTGATTATATTGTTGTCACTATTGAAGAGTTTAAAGAAATGGAAAAATTGATTGTGGATGAGCTTATAGGTTTTTTACAAGCTAATGAACATAAAATTATATAAAAAAATGGAGATAAGACAATATAACATGTATTGCAATCAAAATTATCCCTCAAAGAAGACAAATATGAGCAAGGAGGACTTCAACAAGTGGATATACCACTCAAAGAAAAGGTTAATATAGACAAGAAGGATTCCATCGAAGATGATCTTAGAATACGGGTTTCAAAGGAAGAAGTGGTAGAAACACCATTAGAAGAGGTCGAGGATAACAAGCATTTACTCCTAAAGAAAGAGGAGGCAGTTATAATAACCATGACAAGAGAAATATCCAATGTTATAGCTGTAATCAATTTGGGAACTATAACACTGAATGTCGAAGAAAAGCTCTATTAGAGGTACATGAGCAGACCAACTATGCAGAGGAAAATACCATCATTAAAAGATCAATTGCATTATTTTTCCAACAAGAAATAGATGAGAATCAAAAGAATGTTTGGTATCTAGATTCTAGAGTCAGCAATTACATATATGGATAACGAGATCTATTTGGTGATCTAAATGAGATAATACAAGGACAAGTCACCTTTAGAGATACCTTAAAAGTTCCAGTAAAAGGTAAAGGTAACATTCCAATCAGGTTGAAGAATGGTGATCATAGTTACATCGTAGATGTTTACTATATTCCAGCCATAAACACAACATGCTGAGTGTAAGTCAACTTCTGGAGAAAAGGTTATGCTTTCTACATGAAAAATTATCATCTAACAATCAAGCATTGCAATGAGAGATTAATTGCTTTTGTAAAGATGTCTGAGAATAAGATGTTTCTTCTAAACATCCAATATAATGCAACAAAGTGTTTGAGTGCCATCACCAACAATGAAGAATGGCTCTAGCACTTAAGGCTTAGACATCTAAATTTTACAAGTCTGAAAATGATAGTAAGCAAGAAGATGGTCAAATGTATGCCCCATATTGATCATCTAGATAAAGTTTGTGAGAGTTGTGTCCTCAGCAAGCATTATAGAGCTAGGTTTGCCAAAGAGGTCAACTGAAAAGCAAAGAAGCCACTGGAGTTAGTGCACACCAATGTGTGTGGTACCATAAAACCAATGTCAACTGGACATAATAAGTACTTCCTTACTTTTATTGATAATTATAACAAAAAGGCATGAGTATACTTTCTAAAGAGAAAGTCGGAAATGTTAAATTGTTTTAAAGATTTTAAAGCAATTATTGAGAAACCAAGTGGTTATAACATTAAAACCTTGAGATCTGGTCATGATGGAAAATATACATTAAATAACTTTGAAGCGTTTTGTACACAACAAGACATCATCTATCAGAAAACGCCAACTTATACACCACAACTGAATGATGTAGCTGAGAGAAAGAATCGAACTATTCTTGATATGACAAGAAGTCGACTCAAAGCAAAGAAGTTGCCCAAACAATACTAGGCCGAAGCTATATCATTTGTAATGTCTCTATTGAATTGTTGCCCAACTAGAAGTTTGCAAGTTGTCACTCTAGAAGAAACATGAAGTGACACAAACCAAATGTTATTTATCTTCGAGTCTTTAGTTGTATGGCCTATGCAAAAATTCCAGATGCAAGAAGGACCAAACTCGATGATAAAAGTAAGAAATACATCTTTGTCGGATATGATGATATAAAGATAGGATACAAGCTGTATAATCCCATCATATAAAAGGTGATTATGAGCAGAGATGCTATCTTTGAAGAAGATAAAACTTGGTAATGGAATGATGATCAAGAAGAAGTCAAATGAATCAGTACTGATCTAATCCTTGAAGATGAAGTGGAAGTACCGACAATACTTGTAGAAGGTCCAATATTACCAGCAGATGAACGACAAACTCCAATACACAGATTCCCTGTATTCAATAGGAGAAACACACCAATACCAAAATCATCATCAACAACACCATTAGTATCCTCATCAGAAAAACCAAGAAGGATGAAAAATCTAGAAGATTTGTATGATGCCACTCAAGTTATAGAAGATAGAACTCTATTTTGTTTCTTTACAAATAATGACCCACTTAGTTCAATGAAGCTATCACATAAGAGAAATGGATATACACAATGGATAAAGAAATACATGCCATTGAAAAGAATGATACCTAGAAGCTGACTAATCTACCAGAAATCAAGAAAGCAATTGGTGTCAAATAGGTTTATAAGACAAAAAAGAATGCAAAATGTGAACTACAAAGATAAAAAAATAAGATTAGTGGTAAAAAGGCTACAAACAGAGAGAAAACATTGGCCTTGAAGAATTATTTGCCTCTGTAGGTCGTCTGGAGACAATCAGACTAATGATCTCACTAGCTCTATAATATAGATGAAAGATCTATCACCTTGATGTGAATTCATCATTTTTGAATGACTTTCTAGAAAAAAAGATCTATATTGAATAACCACTTGGATAAGTTGAAGTCGATAATGAAGGTAAAGTATATTAGTTAAAGAAAGCCCTTTATAGTTTGAAACAAGCTCCGCGTGCTTGGAATACCATAATTGACATGTATTTTCAAGAAAATAGATTTGAAAAATATCCATATGAACATGCAATGTATATTAAGAAAGAAGCTAATGAAAGCACATTATTCACATGATATTCATTAACAACAATCCAACCAAGTTTGACAACTTCAAGAAAAGCATGGTACAAGAGTTCAAGATAACATATATTGGTCTGATGACACATTTTATTGGCTTAGAAGTGACGCAGAAAGAAGAAGGGATTTTTGTATCCTAAAATGGTTATGCCAAAGATATTCTTGAAAAATTCATATAAAGCTGCAATCTGGTATTAACTCTAATTAAAAATGGAGTGGAATTGAGGAAGAGTAAATAGAAAATGTTGATCCAACTTACTTTAAAAGCTTAGTGGGAAGCTTGAGGTACTTGACATGTACTAGACCAAATATACTCTATGGAGAAGGACTTATCAACAAATATATGGAGATACTAGATCAGTTTCACTTGAATGCATCCAAGAGAATTCTCCGCTACATCAAATGAAGGTATATTCTATACTTTAATAAAAACTTCAATCTTGTTGGTTACTTAGATAATGATTGGGGTAAAAACTTAGATGAAATGAAAAGAACAACAAGATTTGTCTTTTTTTTTAGAGATACATCTTTCACATGGTCATCCAAGAAACAATCAATAGTAATGTTATCAAGTTGTGAAGTCGAGTATATTGCTACCAACTCAGTTGTATGCCATTTAATATGGTTAAGGAATATGATAAAACATTTGGGATTTTTTCAAAAAAATCCTATAGAGATTTATATTGATAATCGATCGGCGATTGCACTAGTAAGGAATCCATTATATCATGAAAGAAGTAAATACATCGATACACGTCATCACTTTATCCGAGAGCATATGGAGAATAAAAAAGTTGAACTGATACTTTACAAAACAAATGATTAAGTTGCAGATATTTTTACAAGGCCATTAAAAAAGAGACATTTATCAAATTAAAGTTTATACTTGACATGACATCTCTTAATAGAGTTTAAAGAGAGAATTTGTTGCAGTAAGCATAGTCTATAAAGTCAAGGATGACTGCTACCAACTGCAATCACCAACCGTAGTTGCCAACCACCTTTACACTATCACCAACCATTTGTGTTCACACTTGAAATTAGATTTTTTATATTTTTAATTTGTGTATAAATAGATAGCTAAGTTTATGTTATTATGTATGAGAAATGTAAAAGATAAATACTAGAGAGAAAGAAATGGTGTGTTTGAAAGCTTAACAATATATGCAAGCTTTTTGTTTATGAAATAAAATGGTGTGTTTTATTCCTGTAAGTGTTTCAAATCCACCAACATTATGTGCTTTGGTTGGATGCTGGTGTAAATAAAGGCCGTTGCTGCTGCTGCTGCTGCTGCTGAGGGATGCTATTGAATCATCTGGTAATGTTGTCTCTACTGGTGGGAGTGAGAGGTGGTGCTGGTAGCCGACAATGAGTTTTGGAAGGGGCTGCCATGAACAGCTGGTTGACCTCGAAGGCTGCTGCTGGACTAAGAATTGGAGGCTGATTTAGAGAGGGTTGGCTGTTGAGGGGTGTGGTTGTTCTTTTGAAAAATTAATCCAGTGGTCGTGAGTTGCTAGTGTTTGAAGATGAGGGAGATGAAAGGCTGGACCGTTGATGATGATTGAGACAATGTTGAGTCAAACAGGTTGTTACAGGTGAAGAAGAGTACTGGAAGCCATAACATCCATAAATAAAAGGAGAATGGATACTGGTTTTTTAAAG
>Ga0325401_1004072_pt1 | contig 13666 bp, 10 predicted proteins | sample PopdelMetagenome_FD_205666 | JGI IMG/M metagenome (GOLD analysis project Ga0325401, IMG submission 205666) | Populus deltoides microbial communities from Bellville, Georgia, United States - Xylem-PdKOR-R2 | ecosystem: Host-associated > Plants > Phyllosphere > Stem > Wood/Secondary xylem | place...
ATAAAATTAAAAAGAAAAAAACCTAAATAATAAAAAACACTATTTCATGAGTGTGGGCAATCCTTTCATTTGTTAATTAATATTAATAATTGTTAATATATAACTTTTGTGTTCCATTTAAGCACGGCTGAATAATAAAATAATCCCAGTATTTTTCTATTTATTTATCCCCTTGAATACTTTAGCTCCGATTCGTGAATTTCGTCTCCTCGCTCTCTCTCTCGTGATGTCTCTCTCGACATGGGTTTGATAATTAAATAAAAAAAAGAGAGAAAAAAACAAACACATCTTCACTTCGCCCTGTCTCTCTCTAAGCCAACAAACCCCACCCCTCTTTCTCTCTAGGGTTTCGAACCCGAAAAAGATTTCAAGCAGAAATGTACGCATAAAACTCCCGCTCCATAATTCTAGGGTTTTGATCGGCCGAGACCCTGTGCCACACCTACTTAACCTGCACTGTCTAGTCCTTTAGACCCTGATTTATCCTCGATTTCTTGATAATGGTGAGGTTCTGAACTCTTCTTCACTTCTCGCTTTCTAGAAATCCTTTCCACTCTCTAATTTTATTATTTAGGGTGCAATCAGTTGGTTTAGAAAAAAAAATTATAATTACTCAAAAGGAGTTAGGTACTTTTGTTTTATTAGATTTTAGGTCAACCTCAAAACTTGATACTTAGTTTAATTGGTGATTTAATATGTTAATTTGGTTTTGCAACAGTAGGTGCTGCTGTTATAAGAAGAGAATTTGATATTTTTCATGCTGGTAAATGTTGAATGGTTGTTACCATGGATTTAAATGTGTCGCCGGTACCTGAAGGCGACGAAGATAATTCTGAAGGGCACGTAGAAGAATACAGTGCTGCTGGTGAACGGTCAGAGTCTGCTGTCGAAACTGCCCGCAGGGTATTTTTAAATTCTATTCTTCCTTTCTGTTTCCAGTATTTTGCATTAGAAGAATCGACTTTTGTTCCAAATTATGGCGTTACTTTGGTGAATGATAATAATCAGGAAAGATTTTATCAGAGCTTTGCTATTCTGGAAGAATGAAATATATTGCTGTGATGTTTGTATCTGGTTTTTTTACATGACGGCTCTTTTTATGACTCCTAAGTGGTTTGGTTATATGTAAAGAATCATTCAGTAATCTGAACAGTCATTCCAACCTTGTGACTGCTATATTTTATCAGGAAACAGGATTTGAAGTTGCCGTCGCTGCATGGAACGTTGGCAATGGGCCCCAATTTGTTATATTATAGCAACTGGATTAAGTATTTTGATTGAATATGGAGATCATTTTAAGATTTTATGAAGTTATAAATCATATTTTTGTTGTTTTCTCTGGTGAGTGGCACTTTGATACTGGGAATGGGTTTGTGCCGTAGGATGTATTACTTTTCTGCTTCAGTTGTTGTTAGTCTTTAACAGTTGCAGGAACTTGAGGATGAGGATCTTATAATGTAATCAATTTATCACTTTTTCCTGGTTAATATACAAATGCAATTATGCAAGCACCTTAGGAACAAAGGTGTGGAAATTTAGCTTCATTATGGATATAATGGCTGTTTAATCTTAAAGCCTGGCAGATGGAGAGAAGAGTGTAAAGCTAGTAAACTTAACAATTAAAGACTTGTTTGTGATCATCGAGTCCCAAAGGAAAATAGTGACTATTCTGTAGCTATAGAGTGCACACAAAACTTCCCTTCAACTAACATGTTGTCATTACTATCTTTAGTGCTGTGAAATGGAATGCCTTGAAGTTTTTGAATACTGAAGCATAGGCACTCCCTATTTGATTGGGTTTAAATGTTTTGAGTACCAACATATTTTGTGGACTTGTGTGTAAGATGACATTTTGTTTCCCTCCCTTGCTCATTCCCACATCTGGGTTCTCTTTTTTCCTTTTATGTTTTTTTGATGATTAATATAATGGCATTGGGGCATTTGTTTGTCTTCCATTTATATGCATGGTTGTTGATCTTATGTTCATCTTGATTAGGAACGTGAAGAAAGACGTAAGCGTTTGAGAAATGAATGCTCGGATGACAGACCTGTACATGTGTCTCGGCAACCAGTGCATGATCAATTCTTTCCATCTAAACACTATAAATCATATGATAAAAGCAAACTTCCTCCTGGTAAATTTCTTGCCTAATTGCTCTATGCAGAAATGGTTTATGTGGCTTGCATTATGATGGTTTTAAATGGTGTTTACAGAAACCATTGTTCTATGGAATTAGTTATCTATTAGAGGTGTATGATACTGCCTCACTACATTTCTGAATATCAATCTATTGTTGGATTGTTTGATGGTTAAATTCGTAACCTGGTGGATCTGGCTTGCTACTGAAAATGAAAAAAGGGCTATGAAACAATTGTCATTTTTCTTTTGATATTTATAAGCAGTGGGGTATTTGTGGGTATCTTTAGGCCACCACAACTATTCCTCCATTGTTTGGGATTGACCGCAGGATGGGAGTCTCAGAGATCTTAATCATTAGCTCTTCACCAATTTTGATGTCCAAAATGCTTAGCAAGAAGGTGGTTTACATGCAACATTTGAAAGATTGCTCTTTAGTTACATGGTTGTTTAGAATCTTAGATGTTAGGCATATTATTTACTTAGGAGTTTGGCTTTATTTCCTATCACAGTAGTATTGATTCAAGAATTCTTTTTTTTCCTTTTCAGTATTGGTTGCTTCAGTTTTCCTCTTCAGGAATTCTTATTTCTATTTGGTTTAGTTTTGGCATCCATATAAGAGCACATCCTATGTTTAAACGGAACTTATTTAGTGATTGACAATTAGCTGTTGACTATTGAAAGAACTTGACATTTTCTTCCTGCTTCTCTGTTTTATCACTTACATTTCTTTCCTTATCTCCTCCCTTACCTTCTATTCCCATCCTACATTATCAAGGTAATAACAAGACTGTGCTGTGCTTTTTTTTTATTACTGTTACAGACATTGATTTCTCAAAACCCGAAATTAATGAATTAAGTGTACTGGAGATGATTATGCTTATGAGCTATTCCCTGGAAGTCAGTCATAGTTTTGTCTTATATTACTGCAGTGATTCCCTTGGCTGAGGACCCTTTGTCAATAAAACATAGTTTTAGCCACAAATATTAGAAACCTAGTCGTCATCTTGTATTGTTGATACTAGTGAATGGTTCTGCTGATGGGTATTTGGCATGGTAGTATTCCTCATTGCAAAGCTGCAGTAGGGGAGGATTGGATATTGTCTTTGTTAGCTTAAGAACTCAGAGAAGGGGGGGAAAGAGAATAAAAAGATATTATTGAATGGTTCTCTGAGCTGTGGTCTTCTTCCTTTATCCTTTTAACCCTTCACTATATCTCTAAGCATTTGATTAGTCTATGTTTCTGCAGTTTTTCATATGCTTTCCTTAGTTTATGGACACTGTTTCATCTTAGGTATCATTACTTTCATTCAATAATTTGCTATCCATAACTGCAGGCTGGTTGGACTGTCCTGCATTTGGCCAGGAAATAAATTGTATCGTTCCTTCTAAGGTTCCACTCGGTGAAGCTTACAATGACTGCATTCCTCCTGGTAAAAGATACTCCTTTAAACAAGTCATTCATCAACAAAGAGTTTTAGGAAGGAAAGTAAGTACTTTGAACTTAAAAGTCATTTTTACCTCCTTTGCTTCCTAGTAAATCTCATCTACTATCAGTGGGAAAACTAGTCATGACCACACAATTAATTTCTCAATAACCTGGCATTTTTTTAATCATCTGTATCATCTATCTATAGAGCCAAATTAGAGGAAATGTTCCACAATTTAGCAGGGTTATGTTGCTACACAATTAAGGTTGCAATATTTGTAATTTGCTACCATAAGGAGTAATGAAGTATAAATTCTTCTCTGCAGGAAAAAAGAATATTATCTTGAATAATTCTAAGTTTATCCACTGATTTTTCAGCTTGGTCTGGTGATTGATTTGACAAATACTACTCGCTACTATTCAACAGTAGATTTGAAGAAAGAAGGTATCAAGCATGTCAAGGTGAATTGGCAATGACAATATTAATTTTCTTCAGTCTCTAATTTTATTGTAGAGTTGCTCACCTGATTATCAACTTCTTTTCTTTGATTTTCCAGATATATTGCAAGGGGCGTGATGCTGTACCAGAGAATACAGCTGTAAATACCTTTGTTTATGAGGTATGCTTCTGTTACAATATCTTCTCAGGTTTTTTCATGTTTTTTCCTCCCCCGGACCTTCTTGTAGCATATATGTTTTTTCCCAAATTTTGTGTGCTGCACAGGCCATTAGCTTGGTTTCATGGTAGTTTTTAAGGTTTTATGTCTCTTTTATGCTATTAAGCTATCACTGTTTTGAACCTCTAGTTGTAGAAAACAATGCCAGGATAGAGCATCATATACGAACCGAGAATCTCATATGTGAGCACAAGTTTGCTTGTGAACATGCCATGTGCATGTGTGTGCTTGCACGCCTATGCCTCGTATGTCTATATGTGCATATGTTGCAAGCAATGGTTGATTGTGATTCTTTCTTGTCACCAAGTCAAACCATCACCCTCTCCCTCCCTTCCCAACCTAACAGAATCAACAATACCCCAGTGAACTGGGGTATTTAGTGATCCATGTGAAGGCAGCATATCCTTATCTCAGGAACCATTCATACCTAAACACACAATGTTGAATGAGTGTAATATTGTACTCAACAGTCCTGCATGTACATCATTTTTTCAGGTCATGCAATTCCTCTTGCGTCAGAAACATACAAAGAAGTATATTCTTGTTCATTGTACACATGGGCATAATCGTACAGGATATATGATAGCTCATTATTTAATGCGTTCACAACCAATGTCTGTCACTCAGGTAAGTTTCCAATGTCTCCTTTCACGTGTATCTCAGTTGGTTTTATTCTACAAGTCATTGTTTTGAAATTTCTTTTGCTAATTGCGCAGGCAATAGACATATTTGCTGAAGCACGTCCTCCAGGAATATACAAGCCAGATTATATTGATGCCTTGTACTCATTCTATCATGAAAGAAGGCCAATAACGGTTGTTTGCCCCCCAACTCCAGAGTGGAAGAGGTCTTCTGAATTTGATCTCAATGGTGAGGCAGTGCCTGATGATGATGATGATGATGGAGGTTCAGCTACTAGCGTGCATGTATGCAAATTCTTTGATGTAACATCTAGTTGTCATATTTTTTTGTGGTGGCATGATATAAACTGGTGTTGTTGTGGAGAGTTGTTTTGCGTGTATGTTGCTGTTTCTACCTGAGAACTGATTTTGGAACTATTGACTTCAGCATTAGGAGTACTATTATTATTTAGGCCCACAAAGAAAAATGCGGCAGCAAACATAGTGACAGATGTATTGTTGGTAATTGCTCAATTGTACTTGACTACATGTCAGTTTCAAACTCTCATTTGGAGTTGGTAACAAGTCAGGGAAAAAAGGGCCTTAGTTATAGTGACTCTGAGTATCCTAATATGTGAAATTGATTCCAAAGCCTCTGTGTTGTGGAATATTTTTCTTTGCTTTGCTTGAGTTTTACTAGCATTTTAGAGTTAAATGACATGTCTTAGGTTTCAAGTTGGATGGGGATCTTTTTCTTTACTTCATGTGTTTCAAGGGAGGATAGCTTTTATGCCTGCCCGAAGGACTCTTGAATCTAGTGAACATTTTAAAATGTGGTGCTTTTATAGTTAGAAGGTTCTAGTTTGATGGGGTTTTTTTTACATCAATAACATAATGGGTGTCTGATGATAGGCGAGTACATGTTATTCTCTATCGCATGCTTAAAGTTAAGAAATGGCAATGCTACATGTTATTGAACTATTTCCCATAATTTTTCCATGTGGTTTTTTGTATGTTCTGGATCTATATAGTAAGGATGATCAAAAAATTTTAAAAGAGCTCTTTTTTATTCAATTTTTTTTTCTTAAGAAAGCTCAGTTATTCCGTTTAGGAAGCTGTGAAGTGGATGTTCTTGCTCTATACTAACTTCATACTAGCAAGAAAATGTTTGGAGGTTGCAGGCATTAGAGACCGATGCTGAGTTTAGGTTGAAATTTTTAGTTTTCTGTTGGTGTTATTCTTCCTTTATAAGTCAAACATAAATGTTTCCAGCTGTAAACTGTAATCTAGATAATTTTTGAAATGAAATATGTGGTGGTAGTTTATTGCTATAATAAGTTGATAGGGGATTCATGTCGTTTTCTTTTTCTTTTGCTTCATGAATTCAGAAGTAATGCCTCTCATTTAGCTTAAATTTCCGTAGAAAATTGCAGTGTCCTGTTTGTTTAGATTTTGCGCATGCCATTTGTCATTTCAGGGCAATCATGAGATGGCTGTCATAATGACAAATGACGATGTTCTGGGGGATGAAATACCTAATGACCAGCTGGATGCACTGCGGCAGTTTTGCTACCAAGCACTTAAGTTGAATGTAATATTTCTTTGCCTCTGTTCAAGCTTTGTTGTATGCTGCTGCTTGTTTATTTGTGATATCTTAGATTTGGTGTGGCACCCATGTTGTTTTACTCCAGTTACATGTATGCACAAATGTATTGTCTTGTATTGTCTTGATCATGTCGTCCCAGAATTCATACGACCTTTTGTTTTTCCATTTCTTTCTTTGTTCCAAACCATTCTTTAAATTCAAACTCTTTGTTCTTTGTTCTTTTTTCTTGATTGAGTTTCTTTATTCAATATTGAATTTAATTCACAGTTACGAATGAAACACAAGGGCTTTTATTGGAATCCCTATCCGGATTCTCAGTAATAGGTGTGCGGATTAGATATATCTTCACATATAACTATCCTAACATTGCATTTATGCATTCCTTTCTTTCTTTAACATAAGCCAACCATTTGTATCTTGGATTCAGTCAGATTTTAAAAACATTTTTAGAAACATCTATAAAGGAAAGCTGACTTATAACGATTACATGTATTACATATACCTAGTTTGATCCCACACTTCTAAAGAAACCATTTTCTCTTGAACCTCATTTTTTGTAAACCTTATCTTTTTTTTTCTAAAAAAAAAAATTAGCATTATCCCAAATGGATACAATCAGTCAAAATGGGTGAATTCCTTAGTTGAAATTATTGCATAGAAATATAAGTCTTTGGTTCTTCTAAGTTCATGTTATTTATTCTTTATCAATATTTTCTTTTGGTCATCTCTGAATTGAATAAAACTGACTGAAATGGGATTCGCTCTATTTTAGTTTTCTTTGTTTCACGTCCTGCACTTCCTAGGTTTTATGTACAAATGCCATTAATTGTTTTTTTATGTTCACGTAAAAAAGGTTCAAATTTTGATTTTGGAATGTGTCCAGATCACAAGTGAAAAAATATGTTGTTCATAGCTTTTAAATTGTTAAAATCCTGAACTTGAAATGTCTTCATTAAGACTTTAGTTTGTAGTGACTTTTTTCTTAAATTTCAGGGAAGAGGAAATTCACAATTCCCAGGATCACACCCCGTTTCTCTCAGCAGGTTAAACTGCATTTTCTTCAATCATTGTTATTTTGTGTTGTTTGTTATGCTTTGCTATATGTAATACGTGGAGGTGCTTCAGTTTGTTAAGATCTCTACGACTTGGAATAAAGGTGCCTCAAATTGCTAGCTCTTAAGCTATGATTTAGATGTGCAAGGATATATATATATATATATATATATGTATATGTATATGTATATATATATATATATATAAAACCCTAATATCTATGCCTATGGTTTAGGTTAAGAACTTGAAACCATCAAATATGATAATTTTCCATGGTAGCTATAAATCTTATAGTAATGAAGAAGCGAAGCTAGAATGTTGTAGAGCAATTGAAGTCCTGGCATTACGATCAACAACTGAATAGGTTGCTGTCACTTGTATGTACTACAGCAAGAATAATATTTAGGGGAAATAGATAATGAACGATCATTCATAACTCGGTTCACTTCATATATAAGATATATTTTTGTTTGCTTCCACTTTGGAGTGGCTTGAATATGTATCTATCATGGTGGAAAAATGTCTAAAGATACTGATGCTATATGATATCTGACCTTTTCTTTAAAGGGGGTGGGCAGTGGGAACTGCAAAAGTGGGCCATGTAGACCTTTCCATGTGCTTAACTCAAAATGGCTGTTTATGTTGTGGTTGCGACAAGGAAATTTGTGTTTTTTTGGCTTTACCATGAATGCAGTGAAGCCTGAATTTTACAGCAGACTGATATTGAATTCAACAATTTTTTTTTATCTTTTTTGCCCTTTTCAAATTAGGAATTAATAGACATGGTTTTGTTCACGGGTCATTATAGTTTATTCCAATTCAGCTACAGTGCTCCTTGAGCTTATGGGCTGTTTAATCAATTTTCTTCTCAGTATCACTTCATAAGAATGGGATTTCAATTTTGTGGCATGCAGGGACAACTTACAGCTGTTAAGGCAGCGTTATTATTATGCAACATGGAAGGCTGATGGAACTAGATACATGATGTTAATTACAGTGGATGGGTGCTTTTTGATAGATAGGAATTTTAAATTCCGAAGGGTACAGATGAGATTTCCTTGTAGATACACCAATGAAGTATGTAACTATGCATTTCTTCTTCTAGGATGGTTTCTCGCTTCAAGACTGATCATTATAGTTGGCATCTTGTTCGGATGATCTTTGACATGACTCCTTGTGTCTTTTTTTGTTAAGGGTCCAGCTGATAAGATGCACCACTTTACATTACTTGATGGAGAGATGATTATTGATACTATGCCGGACTCACAGAAGCAGGAGAGAAGATACCTTATCTATGATATGATGGCAGTCAACCAAGTGTCTGTCATAGAGGTTAGATTTACAATGATATTTATGGAAATTAACATTATTTCTGCAGACAAAGTCATTTATTGTTTTGTTTTCATTCTTCCCTAAGCAATGCACCATCACAGGCTTTTTGTGAGAGCTATTTATTTCTGTATTTTAAGTCAAGTGCTGGGAGCAATATTTGGTCATCTAACGAGGGCTAAAATCAATCTTTGATCTAGTGGTGAACTACATGAAAAATGGTGTAATTTGTGGGGGCAGTGGGCAATGTGGACTAATCTCCCCACTTTGGATCTGCCCCTGGTGGTGCAACCCTGATTGATATTGTGCAATCATGAAGTGCATTCATGTGCCGTTGGCAGAAATGCTTAATTATTTATACCTTTCTGTGGCAACCTTTTGTCAGTTCATTCTTGAACATCATCCCCATCTCTGGCTTACATTTGGGGATGCACTGATATTTTTAGATCCAATATGGTATAAAGATATAGGTTTACTTGCCTGAAATTTAGGGATGATTTGAAGGGGAGAGGATTTTTCTATGTGTATTTTAACATTAAAATCAGCACCAAGCAGGGCTACATGAGGCTTTTGTTCAAAGCTGGCTGATGGAAATAGTTCTCACCCTGTTGCAGCTTTGTAATAAGCTTCATTTTGTTTGGAATGGCTTGAAAAAATAAATGCAGACTTTTTTTATCCTATCTAGACTAATTGGGTCGGATCTCTCGAGTGCTGATGCTAATCATTTGCTACAAGTGTAACAAGTGATAGGAAGCAGGTTAATTAACTACGTGGGCCCCAATATGAGCTACCAAACAACACGAAGAATAACTGGGAATGTGGAGAAAGCTGTTTGTATGCTAGTCCTTTGATAACTTTTTTTAATTGATCAGCAAATGTTTGGCAATTAATTTTGTTTGCCAGGAGTAAAAAGGAGGAGCAAATCATACTCAAATGGCCTTTTCTGTTTTTATTTGGAATGATCTCTTCTGAATTATGTTTTACTGATTTTCAGCTATATATTTTGGAGTATTTTGAGTAATTAGAATCATACATTTAGATGAATATGCTGTGCCTGTTTCAGGAATACATACCACAGTATACTGTATACCATCAATCTCATTAAATGCTTTTCCCCTAATGTTCTTCATTCCATCTACTAATTATGAGCTTCGTTGATCCAAAATTTCTGAAGCGGCCCTTTCATGAACGATGGAAGATGCTTGAAAAAGAAGTGATTGAGCCCCGAAATTCTGAACGCCAAAGTATTTACCAGAGTCGAAATCCAAATTATAGATATGACCTGGAACCCTTCAGGGTATGAGAAGAAAATTTATTGAATTTGCAATATATGATGCTTTTCCTCTTTTATGTTATTACCTAATGATGTGTTTTTGAATTGTTTACCAGGTGAGAAGAAAGGATTTCTGGCTGCTTTCTACTGTTACCAAGGTCCTAAAGGAATTTATTCCAAGGCTTTCACATGATGCAGATGGTCTTATTTTTCAGGTGATTAGGATTGCTTGTGAACTTTTTGCACAACCCTTCCACTGGAGATTTTCGTTCTAAAATATTTTTAGAATTTTTATCCAATATTGAAGCTCATGGTCAATGATCTAACAAATATCATGTACAATCACCACCTGAAAATTGTGAACATTACACCTCTTACATATCATACAGGGAAAGACTTGTCTTGTCATATGCTTTTATAGTGTAATTATCCTGGTGTGAACAAGAGATTACTCATGATATTATGTGCCAGGGTTGGGATGATCCCTATGTTACTCGCACTCATGAAGGCCTTCTGAAGTGGAAATATCCTGAAATGAACTCAGTTGACTTTCTATTTGAGGTGTGTCTGTCAACCTCACCACCAACCTAGCTGTTTTTCTTTGATGTTTTGGTGCTTTTCCATCTTCATCCCTCTGCCTTATTGACTGGAAATTCTCATTTAATGTTTTCATCCTGATGTGAAAATACATGTGTTGCAGGTTGATGATGATGATCGTCAGTTGCTTTATCTGCACGAGCGAGGGAAAAAGAAACTGATGGAAGGCCACCGAGTTTCCTTCAAAGGTTGGTGTGATTTTTCATGCCTCCAAACTTTCTTTTGATGTCATGTGTTTCATTCTACTATCAAAAATCTTGAATATATGCAACCCTTGCATTAATACTGAAAACACTGGGATTTCAATTGATAACCTATTTCAGCTGTTGCTAATCATATACTTGGTCTTATGTTTTTGGATAGTGGTAGTTTGCCATTCATATTGGTAGTTACTGTATCTCTTTTTAATGCAAGCAATTTGTATTGGTGTCCATTGCTTTGAGCTGAAATCCATTTTTCACATATTCCTGTATCTCTTCCTCTGGGCATGTTCCTGGCTCGCTATATGTTTCTACTTTTTCTTCTTTTCTTCTTTTCTTGGTTTTTTTTACTGGCTTTCCATTTTTTGTTTTCATTCTTGATCTCAAGACTTAAAAACTTGCAGATGCTCTAGATCCCTCTTCATACTCTGGGAAGATAGTTGAGTGTTCATGGGATTCAGAGGAACGTGTGTGGGTCTGTATGCGGATCCGGACTGATAAATCAACACCAAATGATTTCAATACCTACAAGAAGGTCTGTTCTATCACCTTTATATGCGATCATATCTGTATGTATATATCAATTCTTATTTATGTATGTCTCGTGTATTTGCCATGCTTTAACCTATATAGCTAATATCATATCAATTTCACACTGATGCATTTGATGAATTCCTCAAGTGGACTAAATGAAGCTTCTTTCTGATGCACAACATAGGTGATGCGAAGCATCAATGACAATATAACAGAGGATGTGTTGTTGAATGAGATTTATGAGATCATTTGCCTGCCCATGTATGCTGATAGGATCAGGATTGAGAGTAAAGCTCAGCAGCATGCAAATGCAGCACGTCGTAAGTGATGGACAGAATGGTGAGTAGGCACTATGCTTAAAGTTGCTAGCAGGAGTAGAAGAACCCAATACTGGACCTTTGATGCTTGCTTGCTCTAGGTCTTTGCTGGTTTTACTTGGTTGAGGTTGGGTATGTACTGGAGCTTATCAACTAGAGGGTCACTGTGATGTTATGTAATTAGCTGTAGCTCTAATGGTAACCACCTAGTGGGTGCTGTGCTGGTGAGTTATATGATGCACTTAGTGCACTAGAATAGTTTTCAGCATCAGACCCAAATTATGTCTGTCATAGTTGCCCAGATCAGGAGAATTAGGATAATAGGATCTCCGTGTATATTCTTCTTTTTTTTCTTTTTATGTAGTGATTAATAAGTTTTAAAAGGTAGTCATTTTTTATTAGTAGAAACAAGTTCCCGGACATGGTTTTCACCTCTTGGAATGTGGCGATGGTTCTCTCACTTGTGCTTATTTACCCCTTCATTTTGCTCTTTCCGAGCCTGAATGGTTGGCCGCAGTTATTCCTTTGTGTTTTTGGTAGGGCAGCTGATGTCGCTTTGTGTTTTTGGTAGGGCAGCTGATGTCGCTGTGCTAAAACAAGACATGACAAGCAGCTGCTACTCATGACACTACCATATTGGGTCATGAGGAAGATGGGCTGTTTTTCTGCCTCGCTCTCATCCCCGACCGTATACCTTCATTCGAACCACAAATTTGGTGGGGCCATTCAGGTGATCAATGTTGGGTGGGAGGAGGATACGGGAGATCTTGTTTTTGGACGCCGTGATTGGGAGGGCAAACAAAAGATCGGTTAGACAAGAGAGCAGGATATATAGGAAATCAAAACTCAAACCACCTTTTACATAATCTAGTTAGAAAAGAGGGGTGGAAAGAAGGGAAAATATTAGAATTGAAAATTTAAGAGAAAAATCGCTAAAATTCACGTTTTTTTTAATATTTTATTTTCAGTTGACACTTTAACCGATTAAAATAAGTCGGATTAAAAAAGGAATGGCTTGAATGGGAAGACGCATGGATTTTCATGACCCTTTTTCGGCTTATATGTTGTACACTCACGTGGCCAATTGAGATGTGTCTTATATGCAGGGTTGTCTTCTCCAATTGGGGACTGATTCATAAACAGTTTGGATTACTGTGTAATTGATTAATTTAATAACAATAATTTCAACATAAAACCTAACTTCGGTTAAATTTTAGATTCTATCTAATCAGGATGAATTTAACAACTATGCTTATATGCCACTTTGTTCATCCTAGAATCTTTCAAGTGATATGAGATTTTCACACACAAGAAATTTCCTTTAATTTTGTTAGAGATATACAAACCAAAATGATTGTAAAGTTGCAATCTCTTGATGTTATTGAAAATTGTGAAGAAAATCATTTTTACAGCGAAAACATCAACAATTTAGTTTTACACTAGTTAAGTACCGAGTTACATCCCGGGTAAGATTTCAAGTTAATTTCTAAACTAAAAGAATAAGGTTTAGGTGTTGTGAGCATGTTTTTAGTACCATAAGATTTTTTAATTGAGAATTGTAAAGTTGATGCTTGCGTTTAATAAAATAAATTGAAAAATATATCATACCAATAAATCATTAAAAAAAAGAGTAGCTAACGCTAATTATATAAAATAAAATAAAAGAGCTCGATGATGTATTGTGCTCTGTGAGAGGAAACATTGTGATTCAAACATTGTTTTTTTTTCATTGACTTATTTTTTTTAATTGATCCTTTATTAATTTGGAATTGAAGTTAATTGTCTATGTTTGTTTGGCTTGGTATTGGTTACTCGTGGTGTAAAACAAGAAAATTAGTTCTTGGTTGATGCTTGATTTGAAAAAATTGAATTGAATAAAAAAAATTAAAGTAAC
>Ga0325401_1004073_pt1 | contig 13666 bp, 15 predicted proteins | sample PopdelMetagenome_FD_205666 | JGI IMG/M metagenome (GOLD analysis project Ga0325401, IMG submission 205666) | Populus deltoides microbial communities from Bellville, Georgia, United States - Xylem-PdKOR-R2 | ecosystem: Host-associated > Plants > Phyllosphere > Stem > Wood/Secondary xylem | place...
TATCCTGTATATTTTAATATCGTACTCCGGTTACACCTCTGATGTTCTTATGTCTTCAATGGAGCTTTCTTCTCTCTGTCAGATATGCGAGCAGGATCTGTTGAATGTGATTTGAACCGACCCCTTCCTCCCTCTTCCTTTTCCTGGATAACAAAATACACAACTTTCAATTCTCTAAACATACAACTTTTGGTCATAAGAGACAAGAAAAGAGAAAATCCTGATGAAATAGCATTAAGCAGACATCTTAGAGTCCTGATAAAAAAAAAAAAAAAAACTATGAATTCAATGTACAAAAATGGAATCGTGCAGCAGGGGCATTAGATTTAAGGTGAATTCTTGGAGTGTGAAAGTTCCTGATCATAAAGGTTATTGACAGAGTAGTATCCGACAGGCATATAGAATCATGCAGTGAATATTTTTATGACCAAGATACCAATTAGAGGTTTGCCTCACCTTTCTCTTAACAATCTGGACCATATCCTCGTCATGGAGAGAATGACCAAGGCCACAGTGCTGTGGGTGGTGCCTTGCACTTGTACCCCACACTAGCACGTACTTCACATCCTTGATTAAATTTCTGTGTATGTGATTGCAGAAGTCTTCAACCATGCACCCGCCTCTATCCTGTCATTCACAATGAGAACTAAATTAAGCAACATGAAGTTAGTGACTACAAATATAAAGCATAGATTACACGTGAGATGAATAGAAAAAAAAAGATCAATTTGTGACATACAGTTGAAAGAACTACAGGATCAGTGAAATCAGGTTGCTGGCCTTGTGGTTTTGTGTAGACTCTCACGAGCCCCATTTCTTCCCACATTTTTGCAAGTAGTCTGTCAAAGTTGAGCTGTTCAGGAAACAAGAAATAAAGCATATGATGCTTATCAAGCCACTCACAGATTGGAAACTAGCACATGACATTTTATTCATATCACCTTAGCCTTGGAATTGTTTTTGGATGCGCATAGATGCCATGATAATGTGCTTTTGCAAGAAAAACATGCATCATATGCATGAAGTAAGATGCATTAGACAACAAAACTCATGACATTCAGCATCTTGTAGCAAAAAAGTGGAATTACGATGAGTTGGGTTACTTTCTGCTGTTTGCCACAAGTCGTTTACAAAAAAACAAGACCTTTATCCTCCCTCACACCCCCAAAGAAGAGAGAAAGGGAGAACCATATTTCTCTGAAGATCAAAAAATAGAGAACCTGCCTTTAAATTGCAGCTAATGACCACAGAGTTTGGCTGGCGAGCTAACTTGTCCACATCATCAATACCTATAACATCTATCTTGTTATAGACATATATGCACTTCATGTATTTACGATTACCCTCGATCACATCGATAAGATCATCCACTGTTGCATCCTCACGAAATAGGACCTACAAACAAATTCATCAGTAATAAGTGTCCTGGTTTTGTGGGGCTAGTGAAAGATAGAGCAGATATACTGTGATTGCCATATTAAAAATTGCACAAGTGCAAACCATGCTGACAAGGAAAGTCATCACAACATGGTTCTTCCCCATAAGTAATCAAATTCCAGCCACCTAAACTATTTGATAATGAAATGATGGGTTGTGTTGGACGTAAAATCACTCAACTGTTATTGTTTTAACTAAAATTACTATTAAGTACATAATTTTAAGTTTTTATCAAAGAAATTAAAATAAAATATTTAAAAACATGAAAATACTTTCTTTGTTAAAATCAAGTCGTGAGTAATATGAGTAAAAAAACAAGAAACAAAAGATCGTATAATATTTTTTAAACACTAGTATAAAAATTATATATTAAGGTAAATTATACAACATTGGTATTTTTTTAAAAAGCTTCTTTAATGTTATTTTTGTCTTTTAAATAAAATAAACAACCTTCTATCTCAAAAAGCATCACATCACGTATCTTTTGAAGTAAAAACTAACATACTTTTAAACCTGTTTTAATAAAAATCACCTTCCACCCTCAAAAGTTAAACAACTGAATTTTAAAATCCTTACCAAACATTTTGTTTTTTGGTACTCTTAATTGCTTGTATTAAAATAAAGCAATAAAAGCTAGAAAAGTAGAAGGCCAAACAGGCTCTAAAGCATACCACCAGAAAACACCAAAGTCAAAGATTAAACATAAACAGGCAGCAAAGAAAAACATTCAGCTCAAGAGGAAATCATTTTTTAAGCTTTCATTATCATTTATAGCGTTAAAGAAACAATCATTCTGTATTGTAGGCAATTGAAGTCATTAATTCCTTTATTATCGGAAGTGGTTAACACGAGTGTTTGTCACATGTAAGGAAAGCACTAATTTGTGGTTAACACACGCAGAAAAAAGTAAAGGAATGGGCAATTGAGCAAAATAGCAACTCCCAGTCGCCCATTTAAGTCTCTTTACTTCCACTATTCTTATCAGTAAAAGCTGTTCTGTACCAAACAATTGCTTAGTCTAATCAACTATCAAACCAAAAATATGTATCCTATGACTTTGTTAACTGTGGGGAGAGAAAAACTATAAATGTCATATGCAAAATGTAGAAAGTACCTCTGCATTGTGAATTTTGTATTCGTGTAGAATCTGATAACAAAGCTTCTCGTCTACATGTGTTAGAGGCAAAGTGCTGTTGAAAGAGATGCCCCCTGTTTTTTTCTTCTTGAAATAAATCTGGCAGAGAAAAAGAAATGCAGAGCCAAAATTAAACAAATCAAGATCCATAAATCCTAAGAGCTACTGAAAGAAAATAAGCACCTGTTTGACCTCTGCCACACAAAATCATACCTAACTCGAAGTATAGTTTGACATCATGCAAAGTTTGACCTAGAGGAGGTTTCCTAATTATGCCAAAACATGGACAAGTAAAAAACACTAGTGGAGGCACCAGTGCCACTTATGAGAAAAAGGTGTATACATCATTTTCACTATGACTTTCAAGTTACTTCATAAATTAACAAGCCAAGGTAACCATTTAGGTAGTTATAGATAATTTAAATTAAAACTAAACATGTAAACTCACTCGAGGTGGTATCTTGTTTAAGCGCAAACCCACCGATTCTAGTTCCTTTGTTAATATCTGTCGATGACCCTCACTCTGCACCATTTAGCAAACAGATTAAATACTCAAAAAGTGTTTTTCCAGTTAAAAGAAGTGAATAATATATATCCACTCATCAGTGGGATCAGCAGCAAAAACACTGAAAAGGCAGACACTTACTTTTGAGGCATCAAGAACCATCAACACTATGTCTGAAGACTTGGAAACAGCAATAACCTGAGAAGGAAAAAAAAAACAATCTCATCAAAGTTTTCTTATTTCAATGTACCCAAACAAAGAAAAGATATAAGAGTTAAAATCAAACAAATGATCACCAAAGCACTCTTCTATGAAGAAAATCTATTTATTATTATTATTTTCTTTTTTGAACTTACATGGCATCTCACCCTCATCAACAGTCACATAAACATATGTTCGCAACCTATGAAAGGAGAAAAATAAGCAGGTCCTTCTTTTACCTGTCTCCCACGTCCCTTGCCTTCAGAAGCACCTTCAATAATCCCAGGAAGGTCAAGCAGCTGAATTTTGGTATCATTATAATGTATAATCCCAGGAATACAGGTAAGTGTTGTGAACTCATATGATGCAGCTTCTGAATGTGTGCCTGTCAACATTGTTAAAAGTGTCGACTTCCCCACACTGCAACCACAATAGGACAACTTCACTTTCTGGCATTGTCATATGTAACATGTAAACATGTCTGGGTTATACTTAAGTGCAAATGTGCAAACCTACATACATACATTGCACACATAGCAGTTTTGAGTTTGCTTACAAGCATGCATATGGAAATGAGAGTGGGCAGCGATACAACAGTACAGTTTTCTCTTTAATTCTTTCGACATATGTGCACATGTTTGAAAATAATAAAAAGGCAGCAGACCTTGGAAATCCAATAAGTGCAACACGTCCATGGCCAAATTTTGTAACTTCAAAGCCATCTCCAGCTCCACTAGAACCCTGATTCAGAAACCATTAGAACGCAGCCCTGGACAGATGTAAAACAGTGGTCAACAAAGATGAAAAAGGACAGTGAAAATACAAACCAAATATCAATTCAAAGTCTATTAACAGCAAGAGAACAATAAGTTGAAAACAATTTGCTCACATTTTCACCTTTTTGGCCCAAACAATACCATACAAGTTTCAAGAAAATTCAATCCATCAAAATAGCAAGCAATTCGGTACGAATACATCCAGGATTTATCAATCCCGATATTAAAAAAAGAGTTGAATTACTTTAGGAGGCTCCAATAATTGTGTCCTTAGCTTTGCTATCTTTGCCTTGAGCTGACCAAGATGATACTCTGTAATATGTATTACTCAAATCAAATACCAATAAGAGCCCCATGAGATTTTTTTAGAAAGAAATAAATATAAACAAAACCTGTGGCTTTATTTTTCTGGGTACGAGCCATCTCTGCTTCGATTTCTTTAATCCTCTCTATGATCCCCATTTTTGCTTAGTTGCCACCCACTTTATAGATTGAGAACTACCACAAAAGTTTCAAGCTTTTTTCAGCTTTCACAAACTCCCAGTTAATCAATAATAATAATAATCAATGCAAAAAAAGAAACCAATTAGTACAGAAAGAATAGAATAAAAGGAGAAGATCTTTTATTTGCAAATATAACTGCGTTAGCTACAGATAGAGTGAGAGATATGACTCCGTCGATGGGTGACTCACCGGAACAGGGTGGAGGAGAAGATACGAGTGGCTAGATGGAAGTGGAGGTATTTGGAGAAGGTCGCCAAGCGAAGAAGAAGAAACAAATAGGGCTCTATAGGATGACAAAGAGAGAGCTTTCCAGTCCTTGATGACTGTTTGCGAGCATGCCATTGTTTTTTAAAATAATTTATATTTAAAAAAATTATTAAAATAATATTTTTTTTATTTTTTAAAATTTATATTTCATATTATTATATTAAAATAATATAAAAGTACATAAAAAATAATAATTTAAAACTAAAGAAAAAATCAAGATATTTTTAAAAGCATCTTAATTCAAAACCCACACAAATTCACCACTCCTTTTTATTTTATTGCTTTACTTTCCTATGAACAAAACACGTTACTATATATATATATATATATTTTTTATTTTTTTTTTACCTGCTTTCGCACGTCATATTGAAATAATACATTCACGTAGATATTTTGTAGACTTCTTTAAACTTCCAACCCAACCCCACCTGGATTTTTGGCGCTGTTGTTTTCTACTAGGCGTTTGTAACTAATTTTCTTTCAATAATATATGGCTTTGGCTTGCAAGCACGGTTGTTTTAAGAACATTTTTTATTTAAAAATACATTATCATATTAAAATAATTAAAAAATATTAATTTTAAACCAAAAAATAATCAGATTTTCAGGAAACAGTCTTACATTCCACCCTGAAAACTTCTGAAAACTTCGATATCCGATAAGCGAGCGACCTATATATATTTCAGACATGTTAAAATGTGATGGAGCTGATGGGTTTACCCGTCCCCTTTCCCATTTGCTAACTTACAAACACAAGTAGAAATATGCCATCACGACGGAAATTAACAGGCAACGACACGACACAAGTCAACGCATCAAAAGCAGCTTTCCATGTACCAACGTATATTAAAGTTTCCGATGAATTTGCGTTCTGCCGATGAGAAGATTCCACGCTTTTTTGTAAACAGGACGTCCTGAAAAAAACTTCTCAGTGTTTATTTCTGCTCACAAGATAACATTTCTCCCTAGTTACAGAGACCAAAGATGACACGATTAACTATTTTTCTTTTTTTTTTAACTAATTCACTCTGTTTTTTGGGGTCTATAATCGAAGGTATTTCTAAATCCTGACTGTAGTAGTTAGTAGCTACTCAAACCCCACCAATAAAAGACACAGTAGAAGAAGTCCAGTGGTGTCCCAACTGGCATGGGTTATCTGAATTTATACAGCTGAAATCTAGCAGATATAGTGCCTACAAGAACCCTGTTTGTTTTTCATGTACAATTTTCCTAGCACTCCCGGCCACCTTGGTCAAGCTAAGATTTGGCGGAACCTGTGCTTGCCTCTCTGCGAGCTCTCTCACTTTTAACAAAATTGGTGTGGGAATGGGCATTGCACGGGTATTTTTCCGGGAATTCATCTGTATTGTTAACCACAGAAAACCATAAGGGTTAGAGTCCATAGAAACGCGATCAATAACACCGTCATTCTTTTTCAAAGATGAAGTCAATAATCATGATTCTCAAGAGGATGGGAGGAGCAGATCAACAAGCAACGAGTCCTATAGGTGAAGAGAGAATAAAAAAAATAAGGGAAATTACTTACCCCAGTATCTGGAGGTGTCTGTGCAAAGCTCGCTTTCAGCAGATTCCTCCACTTGTCCTGAAAATTATATCCTTTCAGTCAAAAACATAGAATGCATCTAAATAAAACACTAGATGCAAGGCAACTAGAACTCTTGGTGGAGATGCAATTGTATGGAAATACAGAAACATGGACCAAATAACTACAGAGATACCTTGAGATCAACAGAGGTGCGGTATGAATAAGATGCAAAGGCGAGTCGTTTGATCTCGGACCACCTTCCAGCTCCATACCTGGAGACCCCCTCAACTAGCTTCATCACCTCAGAGAGAGTCCAAGCTCGATGATGTTTCCTTCTAATTCCACCTTTGGATGTAGGAACAGTAACTACATTGTCATCTGAATCCTCATTTGAATTCATGCATTTCAGATCCGTGTTACTTCCCAAGCCAACCGCACTCATCACTGAGAACTGCTTGTCTTTCTCTGGCACTCCTACAAACTGGGTAATAAAACACAGATCAATCAGCAATATAATCTTACTATGGAATGAGTCCACAAACATAGAAGTTATTACATAATCTTTCTCTTGCGATGTAGAAAACCAGTATGGATTTCAGCTGTCGTGTATGAAAGAAAATCACTAGAACAACAGCAGATTAAACAACAAACAATCCAGCAGAATATCACTCATTTGACTGACCACATTCGTCCATCTAAAATATTGACATAGCACCAAGAGAACTGCATTCCAAGATTATTATGTTTCATGCTAGTTCCAATTCAGTTAGCAAAACCTGAAATTAATCCCCGAGACAAGATCCACACCTTTTTCATGTCCACTCACCCCTTAGTCCGGAAGGCAGTAATAGGCATCTCCCCATTGACAAAAGCAACAGGCCTTAAAGAGCATTATAAAACCCCTTCATCCCTTTTCTCATTATATATCACCAATGGATACCACTCCTACCTTATGTTACACTTAATTATTTATAAAATTAACAAGACAGAATTTAATTGGTCTTACCTGGTGATGAACATGTTCAGGGGTAGAGCTGGCTTTCAAGACTCTGCTCTCATTCCCATCATCTGGTGGAAAACCATGACCATCAAGGGCTTTCTCTACCAATGCAGCTGCCATGCCCATGCTACTTGGATTGAATTTCTACAGAATGTCATTCATATTAAACCACGGTTGCATTCATGTTATAAAAATAAATAAATAAAACCTACAGACAAATAAAATTAGTGAAAACAGAGGTAACAGCAGATTGACAAGTAACAACAGTATCAACCCAAAAATCATGCACACATTTGTGAGCGTGCACAGAGATTCACATTGACACCATGCTCGACACCGATCCCATAAACTTGCTCCGCTTAGAAGCTGTCACCAACAGTCAAATCAAAACTGCTTTGCTAAGTGAAAAATTGTTTTGACACCCCAATCCAACAAAAGAAAGGAAAGGAGATGAAAGAAATTACAACTCCAGCTCCAAAGATATAAGCTTTGATTGCAGGCAAACCCACATAATACTTCAAATAAAATGCAGCAAGTAGTTCAAGCAGGAAGCAAAGAAAATCAAGAACAATCATCTATTGGAGACAGTATCCAGAAAACGAAAAACAATTTTTTTAAAAAAAAAATAAGTATCTATTCACATGCATGTTGATCAGGAACAATAGGTTATACATACCAGAAGAGCCATGAAATTTTTCCTTGGGCGGCTTCTTCGGACCCGAGAAACACATGGAACCTGAATCCCAGATCCTCCAAGGGAATCCAGCCGTGTGATAACAGTTCTTCCTCCTGAAGAAACATGTCTAACAAGCCTAACATGAGATTTTGGGGATATCAGTCCATCATGTCCAGAATTTTTAGCCAAATTCAATAACCTTTCGTTGGACTCTTTGGACTCCACTTCTGAAAGTTCTTCAATATATCGCTTTGTGGGCTTCCGTACTCTTTTAGCAGCTCTCTGTTCTTTTTGATGATCATCACTTCCAGAATTGTCATCTAAGTTGTGATTTTCCAATCTTCTTTCAGGAACAACTTTATGATAATCCAGTTGGCCAACATGGCAAGTTGGTAAGCCTTTCTGGTTGACAATTGGTGGATCCTTAGCAAAGGAACCATACATACCATTACAGCCTTCTTCATTCCCTTTCTTAACAAATTTGTTATCTTTAATTATAAAAGAAGTTGTTGAAACATCACAAGAATTTGTCAACCCCATGGAAATCCTCCTCTTAAGCCATTGCTTATCTTTGACAGTAGTTTCTCGCCCAAATGTTGCTTTAAAAGTTTCATGAAGTTCTTTTATTGACAGATTGTCTAGGCATATTTCCCCCTTCAATCTGGAAAAATCAGGTTTTGTAGTAATAGATGAAGGTGACCCAACAGTTACCAGTTCATCTGGAGGATGAGAGCACTCCCCAACACTCCCGGATTGATTCAAATGGCTTTCACTCAAACTTGGTGCCAGTAAAGGAACAGGTTCCTGCAAGGGAATTTCACATTGGAGTTTCTCATCAATATGGAGCAATTTATCATGCGGATCAGAACACTGGCTGTCTACAATCACATAAGCAGAAGAACAATCAGGAGATCCACATGCTATGTAGAGCCTCTCTTCCTCTTTCACCTTTTGCAACATCTCCTCAATGTACTACAAGAGATTTTGAAGGTCGAGACGGTCCAAGACATCAATGGTCCAAATTAAAGTAGCAAAAAATTGTACAAGCAGAAAACAGCCAAAAAAGGAAAAAAGAGGACAGGGAAGAAGCACCTGATATACAAGAGTAATAATAAATAAAGAAAAACAAAGAGAAGGATGGAAGCTAACTGCTGAAAGAGTTTATATAAATTGTACACAAATGGACACCTGATTTACAATATCACTATCCTGCCTAAAAGTATGCAGTGCATTCCAAACTCTGTAACCTTATGCAGACTTTCTTATCAAGACTATTTATTAGAGAGTGAATTTTACTATCTAAGTAGATCCTTGTGATTTACATCTTTGGACAAACTCTTATAAATCTAACATAGATACAAGGGTTGTAACATTGTGATTTAGAGTTAACATAGAACCATGCGACAGCAATTGAACAGTAAAGATTGCAATGCAGTCTTGCAACCTGCACCGATAGAATGGTGACCTCAACTTAAAAAACACGTCACAAATGACATGAAAACAAGCGAAAAGATGATAGGGCAAGACACTAGAAAAAGAAAGCCTTAAACTTATGCACAAGTAATCCCCTGACAAGTAAAAGTTTCCTCCTGCATTACCAGTAATGAACATATCTTTAAGAGCTGAATACAAAAATGATGACTAGACTAATTTCAAAAATTGAGTGTCAACATTACATAATATTACAGCACAGTTCCACCAATTATCAGGTAACTGAGAGAAAAATGGATTCAGTGCCACAAGCAGTAGCATTAGGAGAAGTGGAAGTACTAACAGGTATGCGTAAAGGAGGCAGACAATACCTCAAGCCTTCCATTCAATTTATCTGGATCAACTTTTTTGTTTTCTGGTTGTGACCAACCTGGCATATATTGTTCATTCACATATAGGAGGAGAAGAAGAAACATACAAAGACTAAAAATTAAACAGAACAAAAATTAAGGTAAAAAAAATGATTTGATCAGCCAGATGATGACACAGAACAAACTGAAAGGGATACCAGATCTTGATTGAAATGCCATGCAACAATGACACTATTAGAGAGCAAAATTAAGTTAAAAAATATGGCAAATGAAGTTCATTCAGATACAAAGAGAAGAATAAGAAACAGACAGAAAGAAAAATTAACATCACCTAAATTCAAGGTAGAAAAATGATTTGATCACCCAAGATGATGACACAGAACAAACTGAAAGGGATAAAAGATCTTGAATCTTTTTTTTTTTTATCAAAATGTAAGAATATATTAAAGATCAAAAGTAACAAAGCCAGGTGACCAGCAAGTCAAGAATACAAACATGTATAACCTAATGGGAACAGACTCCCAAGAAAAACTAAATAAACAAACATATACAGATTATAATCAAATGAGGACATAGGGAACAAGTTCCCTAGACAAGAAAGGAATGTGAAAGAGGCCATGCAACAATGTACTCTATTAGAGAACAAAAATTAAGCTCGAAATCTTTTCCTACAGGTAATAGAAATAATAGTTTATTCTGAAAACTTGATGAGTCTAGAAAGAAGGTTTGTGGTTAAAGAGATTTAAAAGGGTTGGCTCAGGGTATCGGACAGATAAAGAAGATAACACAACCAAAACGAGAAAACCAAGGAAAAAAGGCTTTTGACAAATGAAGGGTATGAAAACAGAGACACCCAAAAACATTAGCCCATTTATGACAGAGTATGGCCTCTGGTAAGGCTACATGCAATTTTTTGTTGGACCTTAAGTTTGAAAATGGAAATATAATACAAACTACAAAGTAGCAGTAGTAACAAAAAAAAAAAACCTTCCAGTCTTTTTAACTGGGCCATCCCAGAGGAAGATCCTTCATTGGAAATGCACCCTACAGTCTGCCCAGGGTCTGCAACAACATGCATTCCACATCTGTCATCTATAAGCAGACTCTCAACCTCCATTAATTCATCATCTGTTGCAGGCACTAATCTCCCATCTCCTTCCACCTGCAAATTTGATAGACTTATCCATCACAAGTTCAAGATAATGACCCCGATAAAGAAAGCAACTTGAGACATAAATAATTAAAAACAAAGTTTGAGACCAAAACACATATATGATCAGCAATCATCATAGGTTTGACTTCCAGGAATAAAAGTTAATGGATATCACTTCTACTTAATTTCATTACTGATTACTAAAAGAAGAAATCACAAAAACCTCCTAAATGATATAGCAGGAGAGCTACTGTGACAGAGATCAATCACACAACTCAGTAAGTTCTTTTCATCCACATCAACTAACATGTAATCAAGTCCTTGATACAATAACCACAGTTTCAAAATAACATCAACAGAAATGAAAAAGAAAGGACAACGTTCACAATAAGCTGTACAGGCAAATTAGTAAACCATCCAGAACACAAAAAAAGTTTAAATCATCAAAATATGAGCAGAAGGATTGACAGTTGAAAATAGAAGGCTAAAAGCACATGATGCTGCTCAACAAACAGTCTGGAAACCTGAGCAATGCCCAATGTCATTCAATTCTACCAATGCAAAGATTAATTCTTGATTGTTCAGGTAAATAAGTGGGAGAGACAGATGGATATGAATCCCCAGAAGTAGCTTAGATATGGTGGCCAGCCATAACAACTAAACTAACCAAAACACCATTTATAGAATTATTAATCATCAAATTGGAGCTTCTACAAGCTTAAGGGCAATGGGATTTACACAAGGCAGCATGCATAGCCATTGTCTTCAAGCAAGTCATCACTATAAAATGTTTAAGAGTTACATCTACTTGCCAATATTGTGTGGTTGAAACTCTTGCAAAGGACATTCAAGAATACACTGAGTGGTTACAAAATTCAGCTAATTAATGACCAAGCGATCCAAGGAGCACCAGGGTTTCAAAATCATGAGTTTACACAGTGCAGCATATTTTTCTCATAAAGATTAATAACGCTGAAAAGCTTCTTTCAATTTTTTACAGTTCATTACTAATTTGAATCAGAATTACTATAACAAGCAACCTTGATTCCATGTTTATGCCCAAAAAAAGTCCAATTGTGCCTGCTTAATTTTACTATAACATTGAAGCCTCATCAATATTCTTCACTTCACATCAACAAAAAAAAAACCCAATAGTTAAAAACTATAAAACCCATAACTATAAGTCTACAACATAAACTGAAAACAAGAATCCAATATAGAAATTAAAGAAATTACCCGAACAAGCTTGTATACAACTGGGTCGGAAATCTGTTTGGGAGAAGACAAGGAAGAGGAACTTTTCCGAATCCCACACTCCTTATGCTTAGCTTCATCATTCCCCTCAACTCCAACCTCTGTTTCCATGGAAAATCCAGCACATGCAACTCAAATACAAGAACTGAAAACCCCAAACAAGAAAACAATAAACAAAAAAGACACAATAGATAGTTAATTCTTTTCATCTCCAAATTTTAAACTTTATCCATCAAAACATAACTGAAACATAAAAACTAAACTAATTAAGCTTCCAAAAAAGATATCATCAAAATTCAAATAGTCCCTAAATTCCACATGTGATCAATCAAAACCAATTTACTTCATGGTTTAGCAACCCTAATCAAAAAAAAAAAATTGGCCCTTTGCAGCTTAATCGAGTGTAAATAAAGCTAAATTCAGAAAAGAAAAAAATTATGTTTTCTTTAATTATGTGCAAGAAAATGCAACTGCAATGCGAAAATTTTGGATTTCTAAGCTCAATTGGAAATCACTTAAAACCAAGCATAATTTGGGAAACAAATTTGCAACTACTGAGGCAGGGCCTCAGGAGAAAATATTATATAAAATTAATGGAAAAAAAGGGAAATAGTGAGTTGGAAACTCACCATAGGAAGGACAGAGAAGCTAATTTCCGAGTTGACTCAGGCACTGAGTTGTTGGGAAAACGAGTTTTGAGTGGAGATTGAGAGATGGTTTGGGCTCTCGTTTTTGGCTCGCTTTTACAGGACGCTGTGTACTCGGGGATATACGCTTCCGGATCCCAAAATCTCTTATCCATTAGAATTTATACAACACTTGGAGTCCCATAACGTTTTTCCTTTGTTTTCTATTTTTCTAATTTATTTATTTATTTATTTGACGTCACACCTAACGTGAGTTTTGATGACATAGGCAATGTTTGGAAACGTGGCTGCGGCTGCGTTTCCAAAAATTTAAATTTTTTTATTAAAATTTAATATGATTTATATGTTTTGGATTGTTTTGATATACTGATGTCAAAAATAATTTTTAAAAAATAAAAAAAATATCATTGACATATATTTTAGCACGAAAAGTTATTTCAAAAGCACTCGCAACCACACTGTCAAACATATTCATAGTATTTTGTCATTGTTTTATATAGAAATCACATAAATAATAAAAATAAAAATATATTTTTTTAGAAAATCTTAACAAAAATATAAAAATAAATTTATTTGTAAAATAATTTTAAAATAAATTTTTATATTTTTAAAATAAGAGATATATAAAGTTCATGTATTTAGAGACAATATTTTATTATTTTGTATTCATAAAATATTCTTGTAAAAAACTCACAATTCTAAAATTATCTATCTGAGACATGTAAAGATAAAATTAATTATTATCATAATTTAAAAATTCAACT
>Ga0325401_1004078_pt1 | contig 13657 bp, 10 predicted proteins | sample PopdelMetagenome_FD_205666 | JGI IMG/M metagenome (GOLD analysis project Ga0325401, IMG submission 205666) | Populus deltoides microbial communities from Bellville, Georgia, United States - Xylem-PdKOR-R2 | ecosystem: Host-associated > Plants > Phyllosphere > Stem > Wood/Secondary xylem | place...
ATATAAAAGTATTTTATATGTTTTTCTTAATTGAAAATACTTGATTAATATTTCAATGCAGGTACTTGTTTAATCTTAAGAAAAAGGTTAAGAACAAGGCGCATGTTGAGGCTTCGATATGTGAGGCATATTGTTGAGGAGATCTCAACATTTATCTCGTACTATTTCGAACCTCATCTGAGAACGAGAATCAATCGCGTTTCACAGCATGATGATGGCTATTGTTACCCAATTTTTGACCCATTTTTTTGATAAATTTTTTTAAAAAATTAAAAATAGCAAAAAACAACGAAAACCCCCCAAAAATACATTTTGATATATTTGCATCATTTTTAGCATTTGAAAAAAGAAAAAACCTAAAAAAAACCTCTCAGCCGCCGCCCACCATAGACTGATCTTCCCCCTCATCAACCTTCTCCCCTCTCCCAGCCAACAAAAGGCAGCCGCTCACCTTTCACCACAAACCCCGGACCCAGCATTTCCCTCTCCTAGCCAAACATAGCCGCAAGCCGCCCCCGTCTCTCTCGGCCACTCCTCTTCTCCAGCCGCTCACCACAGAGGCCTCACTAGACCTTCCCTCTCACAGAACCCAGGCCGGTCTTCCCCCACAAAACAGCCTCACTTCCTGACTCTCCACTGACCCAACCATTCCCACCAACTGAACACAACAGCAGTCCGCTCACCCTCCCTTCCTCACCACTGCTAACCGCGACTCATTGTGGAGAAGATGAAGAAATAAAAAGGGAGGCCGAAGGATAGTGGAAGGGGGCAGAAAACCGAGACTTTAAGGGTGTCGGTCTCCCAATCATGGCAGCGGTGGACGACACTGCCGGTGTAGAAATGAAGAAGGAGGAGGGAAGTTATCGATCCGGCCATCCGCCCACCTGGTCTGTTGGCGGCGCGTGCAACGCCCGGCTCCAGATTTGGCAGATCTGAAGGAAGAGAAGTCGGTCTGAAAACAAAGAAAGAAAAGCTACAACAGACTTGCTTGTTGTGTTTTTTCTAGTTTTGCAGGTAACGGCGGTGCTCACCGCCGACGAGGAAAGGAACAAGGGAGGAAGCCATTATGGATCTCCGTTGCTGCCCGAATTTCGCCGCGGCGTGTGAACGCACGCGCCGCTAGTGGCTGTGGCGCGTGGAGGAGACGCGCCGCCACTGTTCCACAATCACAAAGGATGCCCAGAATTCTTCAACACTGTTCCCGAAGCTTTTTTTGTAATTTTCAAATGTTGCTGTGTATATTTAGATTACTGGCATTTTATTTATTTTGAACTTTTGATATTTTGTAATATGTAAAAGTGACGTGTGAGTTGAGCATAGTAAAAAGTGATATTAGTGTGTGTGTTTGTTTTTTTTATTTATGTTATTGAATTATAAAAATAAAATAGAATTAAGTGTTTAATGTGAATATAGTTAAATATCTTAAGGACAAATAAAATCATGTTATATTTTCCATGAAAATGTAAGAACATGTTTCTAAATATATTCTGGGATTTAATAACTGATTTATTAAAACCTTAGAATTTGATTAATATTTCAAATTTTCAAATCATATCAAATCGCAAAGCAGCTTACCTCATGTAGGGTGCGCTAGGGGTGCTAATACCTTCCCTAGCCACAACCAGTCCCTTGCCTTTGAATCTCTAACAACGACCAGTAAATACGGGTTTCCTAGTAACTCGCAATGAAATACTAGGTGGCGACTCCACTAGGGACAGGTATTGTTTTTAACATTATCGGACTAAGCTTCGTGTTTTGATGTGTTCAAGTTTTTGTTGTGTTTTGTTTTATTTTATTTATGTTTTATTCATGCATTGTATAGAATTGTCTCATACATCACAAGCTTTTATTTTTGAAAGCACACACAAGCTTCAGGTTAGGTGGGGAACTAGCAGCTTACTTTACGACTATTAGTCAAGGTTTAAGTTTGTGTAAACCTCAACTCTTTATTGAGTGCTTAGACTGTTAGTGATTGGTATATGTGACATTCCACCATCTGCTGAGCCCCCATATTGACTTTATGAGGGTGATCACTGGGACAACGAGAGACCCTTTTTAGAGATCAAGTAATAAACCTACCATTTATCTCACGTAAAAAGATTAGATACTGCCTTTAGAATGTATGCTCCATATATATTTGTTTTGCATTTGAGCAAGCCCTTCTTGAAGCATCTTGAATTCAGGACTTACGATGGATATAATGGTCATCACTTAAGAAATTTCTATTTGTAGAGTTTGAGCAAGAATAAAAATTCTTGTCTCATCATGCAAGAGTTATGACCATATGTCACCCCTCGAAGGGCAAGTTCATCATATAGATTACATGTCATACATTTATCATGCATGTACCGGGATGAACAATAGGTTCCCCCATCCGAGGTTTATTACACTAGACTGAAAAATATGGAAATGAAGAAAGGGGTCAAAGCAAGACTCATTGTCAAAAGGAAGTTGAGAGCATCAAAAGTGAAATAGCTAGACTCAGATCTGCTTGAACAAGTGTTGAGCTTCAGATGGAAAGAGAATGTCTACATAGTCTTTTGTGGGAACACTGCTTGTCCACGTCCAATTGAAGTTGCACCTCTCCTTTTCAGTCATGAACAATAGTAGTAATGCCTTCAGTCATCAACTAATGACAGCCTTTGTTCTTGTTTAGTTGCATTGTTAATTGTTCATCGCCTCCACATCTTCTAATGGCACCCAATAGCTGCTAGCCTTTTGTGCATAGTGCATTGGCCTTCTTTGAAGTCACCCCCACTGTGAGCTCAATTCCAGTTCAGCAGCACAAGATGTGGATTTGAAAAAAAAGTATGAGACACTGAACTTCTATGTGGTAGAGCTCTCTTTACAAAAATTTGTTTGTGGCTCTACAAGTGGGGAATCCAAGAAGGGATGCAGTAGTTTCAGATCATCTACAATTTTCTCCCATCGGTGTTAGCTTGAAAGCAAAAGTAGGGAGAAGAGATAGACTTGGACTAAAAAAACAGGAAGAAGACTAAAACTTCAACGGAGCAGAACTTCCTCTATAGGTGTTTGTTTGCTGCACTGTCAGTGAGGAATCAAAGAGGAGACAAAGGAGTTTTAGATTCATTAAGTTCTCTTCCAATAGAGACAAGTCATGATTCTACACGTCGGCGGTGGCAGTGATGCATGTTTCCATGCGCTGCCAGGATTACCTAGCTACTGGAAAGTTTCCAACAATCCTTAAACAACCACAATAACATTGGAAGATTGACATGATGTTGTGAGGATTGCTGAAAGAATTGAACAAGCTATCAAGATGGGAAAGGTTGAAGGTTCTGCCATGGATTCCAGAATGATGATGAGCGATGAATTAGAAGATGAACCTGAAGGTGGAAAAACTTAGTTATGTGGTCTAGCCAAGTCTTGCTATGCTTTTACTATTGAAATGTCTTTGCTAAGATTGGCATCCCCCTGCTACTCGAGTTTGTCGACTAGCATCTGCCAGAATCCAGACTTGTTGCGTCAACTCCTTTAAATCCCATGCAACCACTGTTTCCTATGTGATATAATCCAAACATGAGATTTGAATATTATGGTGGGGTCCTCGGTCATTTCATTTGAACAATTGCAAGAATTTCAAGAATCAAGTCCGGAAGTTTGTGAACAAGAGACGAGTGGAGTTTGTGAAAGATGATGTCATCAGTCATAATGTCACCAGAACATCCTTAGAGTGACAAGTGAATGAAATTGCTTGGCATAACACAGATATTGCCAGAAAAGCTGATCCAAGAATGGTGCTAAATTGTCAATCATTTTGTCATGGATTTTGCTATTTTGCATTTTGTTTTGGGATCACATCTCATCCTTGAACGAAACATGTCTTTCCTTTGTCTTCCTGTTGTTTTAAAATCAAGAGATGCTTATTTCAAATGGTATTTTGATAAAATATTTTTGATCAAGCTCCAACATGTGATTAAGATTAATCAATCCTGAAGATTAAAAGTATTTTGATTGTAGAAATGACTCGATGCTTGTTAGAATGTTATGAGGTGCCAAACAATTTTGAACTCATACATGAAACTGAACCACCCGCCATGTAGCTAAGTTTTAACATTATGCATAATGACATGTAGTGGATTTGGTAGCTATGGACTCGTGAATCATTGACGCTTACAAGTTCCAATCATTACACTAGATGAGGTCAAAATTTATCGATTCTAACCGACCTTACTTGAAATGAGAAAAGGCCATCTTTGTTATCCTTTCACATTTCTTGAAATATTATCCCTTGCAGTCCCCATTTGAGCCTAATATAATATTTCTTTTCAAAAGAAACCCTGACCAGGATCACACCCCACACTAGGGGCAAATGAGAGATATTTTAAAGACAATGATATAATTAATTGATAAAAAGAAAGTTAAGTTTGGAAGCCCAACAATGAAAAGGGGCTAAAAGAAAGAAACCATAGACTTGGGGCATGTGAGAAAACTTTAAGGAAGGCTATGAAAAAAAAAGTGAAAAAAAGTGAAAATTGCCTACACTTAAAGGCAAGTCAAAGTGGAATGGAAGGAGAATGCCTATCAATTCTAAGAGAGGCAAAAGAGGTTTCAATTGAAGAAAGACATAACAAATGCCAAAAGTAAAAAAAAAAAAAATCAAGCTTCATATCTTTTGGTGTGTCTAGGATAAAGCCTCTAGTTTCTTCAAAAAGATTAGATTGATTATTCATCAAAGGAAAGTTGGATTTTCATTATGACCTATGTTAAGAGAATTCTGATCTTTAAGATTAACAAGGTTATATGTCACTTTCTCTTCAATGACAACAAGAGAAAGAGAATTGATGAATAGTTGATGTTGATCCTAAGTCTTTAAAACCTTCAAACACCTTTTTGAGCTTGTGAATTTTCCTTTCTTTCATAAGTCATGAACCATAGCCTGCATTACGCGCTTTTAAAAGCCTTTTTTGATCAAGTAAGCAATTTGAACCGATAAATGGCGATCTCAAAACTTTAAGAGTTATTCCATGAGGGTCGTGACTTCATGAATCAAGCTACTGATTATTATGCATACTGGTAAAATAAGTGCTTAAAAGAAAACAAACTTTCTTGATGAATCCTCAAGTTTTGACTTGAGTCTTTTTTTTTTCTTGAAATTCATAGAAGGTCACCTCATCGCAGACCATCAAAAGATATACCCAAGATCAAAGATTAAAACTGACACAAAGAACCATGAAAAAAGTCATTTTAATCTTACAACGGGTCAATTTCTGTTTTCAAAATACAAGACAATCAAAGAACTACATTGAATAGCGTGTGTTAGAACTTTGACCAAACAAGCTTGATTTCCAAAAACACTTTTCAAAATTGACATCTCTCTGATTTCATTTCAACAACTAGATTTGAATAGACATGATCTTTGAAATATGAGATTTGATTCAAGAACAAGAAAGATTGTTGAATGAAGAAGAACATCGATTGAGTCTATGAAATCCTTGACATGAAATGACATCAACTCTTCTCAACACTCCTTGAAAAGTTGACCATCTGGGGGCAGTACAGTGGACCCTAAGAAGGAAAACAAGCAGTATTCAGATCAGCTGGGGGCAAAGAAAAATCAAATGATGAGTCGTCAAAGTCCATCAAAGTTATGTTTAGCATCGGACAATGACAAAGAAAAAACTTGTTGAGTATAAACAGATGAACGAGCATTTAGATCATTGCTGGGGGCAATGTTGTTCAAAGACAGTTTGAGATCTAGTGAATTTCAGCAACATTTGATGAGCAATGTTGCATCTGAAGGAAATCTTCATCTGGGGTTATCCTTTGAAACATAGCTATGATTCCCGACAAATGTTATTATGTAGTTGCATTTGAATGAATGCTGGAAGGATGCACCCACCAAGACTAATTATGGGACCATCTGTTTTGAAGTTCAAATGCACACTTCATCGCATGAATATGGGTGATGAACATCATTGATGATGCCAATGCATTTCTTTTCATGATCTGATTTGACAAGCTAAGAGGAATCCATGGAGAAGAACTTTGAGCTTATAACGATGAGCCTTTTACTGTAAAGTATGAGATGCATGTCCGGATGACTTAACAGTTCCATGAAGGTTGATGACCATATATACTTGAAGGGTATGTTTCAACTGGAGGCAAGTTCATGACTGATTGACCATCTTAATGGGTGTTGGCATGATGCACACAACCAATCAAAGGATAATTCTCAGAAGAATCCAGGAGATAAAATCCTTCATGATGAATCAAGTAACACCACACTTGGGGGCATGGTCAAGCTTGATAAACAGTGAAAGCAACAATCATCACTGAAAGCCCAAGATAGGCATTGCATTTACAACTGAGGGATCGCTAGCACATGAATGAGCCAATGCATCGAAAGAACAAAAAAGGCTTCGGAATGCAAACAAAGGCACCCTATGACGATGGACATCAAAGAGTGAGGGACCTATATTTCAAATCAGGTAAGGATGCATGCATATCATCTAACCTAAAAAAAAATTTGCATAAATTTTTGAATTGTTACAGGAAAATCCTCAATGAAGTCCAGCAAGATTGTGGACAAAGAAAGAATCATTGAGTCAATAATAACAAAGAATCGGTCTTGATCGTGGAATAAAAAAGGAATGAGATGAACCCTGCCAGTAGGAGAATCTCAAAGAAACAAGGAGATTAACCCTATCATCAAGAGGAGTCTTCAAGTCAACCCTGCAATCAGGAAGCGCCAAGTTTGTCAGCTTTATCTTGTAAAGACTTCTCTAGCCAAGTCTTTCTGCCAGATAAGTAACATTTTATCATTTGGGTAGGTCGTCTATTATCATGAGACCATCTTTCATCTTCCATATGAGTAGGTCACCCATCAAAATGAGACCATCATCTTCCATGTGGGTAGGTCACCCATCAAAATAAGACCATCATCTTGCATATGGGTAGGTCACCCGTCATAATGAGACCATCTTGCATTTGGGTAGGTCACCCATCATAATAAGACCATCATCTTCTATTTGGGTAGGTCACCCATCATAATGAGACCATCATCTTGCATATGGGTAGGTCACCTGTCATAATGAGACCATCTTGCATTTGGGTAGGTCACCCATCATAATGAGACCATCATCTTTCATTTGGGTAGGTCACCCATCATAATGAGAACATCTTCCTCTGGGTAGGTCACCCATCATAATGAGACCATCATCATTTTTCTTTGGGTAGGTCACCCATCACAATGAGACCATCACTTTTTCTGGGTAGGTCACTCATTATAATGAGACCACAAACACATCTTTGTATTGGTTCTGGTTAACAGAGATTGCCAGATGGGATCTCAGGCTAACCCAACCACATATAGAATTTAGCTTTGGTTAAAGGAAATCCCCAGATGGGATTTCAGGTTGACCAAGTTATACACTGACTTTTAGTTCTGGTTAAAAGAGATCGCCAGATGGGATCTCAGGTTAGCCCAACCACACCCAGAGCTTAGCTTTGGTTAAAGGGAATCGCCAAATGGGATTTCAGGTTGATCGAGCTACACACTAATTTTGGTTCTGGTTAAAGGAGATCGCCAGATGGGATCTCAGGTTAACCCAATCAAAAGGGCAGGTCACCCGTGAAAATAGACCAATGAGAGTATGTGTGGGCAAGTCGCCGGTGAAAATAGGCCACAATAAGTATGTGTGGGTAGGTCGCCCCTAAAAATAGACCAAAATAAGCATGTGTGGGCAGGTCGCCTGTGAAAATAGACCAGCATGAGTATATGTGGGCAGGTCGCTCGTGAAAATAGACCAGCGTGAGTGTGCGTGGGTAGGTCGTCCTTAAAAATAGACCACAATGAGTATGGTTGGGCAGGTCGCCCGTGAAAATAGACCAGTGTGAGTATATGTGGGAAAATAGACCAGTGTGAGTATGTATGGGCTGTCACCCCTGAAAATAGACCACAATGAGTATGTGTAGGCTGGTCGACGGTGAAAATAGACTAATGTGAGTGTGTGGGCAGGTCGCCCTTGAAAATAGACTAATTTTCTTCAAAATAGGCAGGTCACCCAAGATAATGAGACCACTTTCTTTTGAAAAGTGAAGTCCTTGGCTGAGTGGATCACTCAATAAGCCAGGAAGACCTTTTGTTTTCTTTACAAGCTTACTATGCAAAACATTAAGGAATTTTTGCTTCGTAAGCATTGTAAAGAGGGGGCATCTGTTGCTACCCAATTTTTGACTCATGTTTTTGATAAATTTTCAAAAAAATTAAAAAATAGATGGATGTACCCATTCGAATAGTTAGATATTACAGTTGTAATGTAATTCATATATAAAAGTATTTTCTATCTTTTTCTTAATTGAAAATACTTGATTAATTCAATGCAGGTACTTGTTTAACCTCAAGAAAAAGATTAAGAACAAGGCGCATGTTGAGGCTTCGATATGTGAGGCCTATATTGTTGAGGAGATCTCAACAGTTATCTCGTACTATTTCGAACCTCATCTGAGAACGAGAATCAATCGTGTTCCACGACATGATGATGGTTATTGTTACCCAATTTTTGACCCATGTTTTTGATAAATTTTTAGAAAAAATAAAAAATAGCAAAAAACAACGAAAACCCCTAAAAAAATACATTTTGATATATTTGCATCATTTTTAGCATTTTCAACTTCATCTTAGAAGAATTTAAATTTTCAAAGGTATTTTGAACGCGTTCAACTTTTAACGCGTTAATTTTACAATCACTGATTTTTTGAGTCGACTTTGATATTGCTTGCTTTAAAAAATACAAAAAAATGAGAAAAATCAAAATTACAAAAAAAAAGAGAACAGAAAAGAAAAAGAAAAGTTGAGAGACCAGTTTGGAAACCTCGCAACACTTCTCCTATAAATACCATGCTATAGTGAAAAACAAAGGGGGAGAAAAATTTACAGGCACCGGGGGGGGAAGAAAATTTTTACAGGGAAAGGGCAGCTAAAATAACCCTTTCTCCCCCTGCAGCCACCCCTTTCCTTTGAAAAAACGAAAAAACCTAAAAACAACCTCTCAACCGCCGCCTAACACAAATTGATCTTCCCCCTCATCAACTTTCTCCCCTCTCCCAGCCAACAAAAGGCAACCGCTCATCTTTCACCACAAACCCCGGACCCAGCATTTCCCTCTCCTAGCCAAACACAGCTGCAAGCCGCCCCCGTCTCTCTCGGCCACTCCTCTTCCCCAGCCGCTCACCACAGACGCCTCACTAGACCTTCCCTCTCACAGAACCCAGGCCGGTCTTCCCCTACAAAACAGCCTCACTTCCTGACTCTCCACTGACCCAACCATTCCCACCAACTAAACACGACAGCAGTCCGCTCACCCTCCCTTCCTCTCCACTGCTAACCGCGGCTCATTGTGGAGAAGATGAAGAAATAAAAAGGGAGGCCGAAGGATAGTGGAAGGGGGCAGAAAACCGCGACTTTAAGGGTGTCGGTCTCCCAATCATGGCAGTGGTGGACGACACTGCCGGTGTAGAAATGAAGGAGGAGGAGGGAAGTTATCGATCCAGCCATCCACCGGCTCCAAATTTGGAAGATCTGAAGGAAGAGAAGCTGGTCTGAAAACAAAGAAAGAAAAGCTACAACAGACTTGCTTGTTGTTTTTTTTGTTGTTTTGCAGGTAACGGCGGTGCTTACCGCCGACGAGGAAAGGAACAAGGGAGGAAGCCATTATGGATCTCCGCTACTGCCCGGATTTCACCGCGGCGCGTGCGTTCACGCGCCGCTAGTGGCGGTGGCCCGTGGAGGAGACGCGCCGCCACTATTCCACAATCACAGAGGATGCCCAGAATTCTTTAGCACTGTTCTCGAAGCTTTTTTTGTAATTTTCAAATGTTGGTGTGTATATTTAGATTACTGGCATTTTATTTGTTTTGAACTTTTGATATTTTGTAATATGTAAAAGTGACGTGTGAGTTGAGCATAGTAAAAAGTGATATTAGTGTGTGTGTTTGTTTTTTTTATTTATGTTATTGAATTATAAAAATAAAAAAGAATTAAGTGTTTAATTTGAATATAGTTAAATATCTTAAGGAAAAATAAAATCATGTTATATTTTCCATGAAAATGTAAGAACATGTTTCTACATATATTCTGGGATTTAATAACTGATTTATTAAAACCTTAGAATTTGATTAATATTTCAAATTTTCAAATCATATCAAATCGCAAAGCAGCTTACCTCAGGTAGGGTGTGCTAGTGGTGCTAATACCTTCCCTAGCCACAACCAGTCTCTTGCCTTTGAATCTCTGACAACGACCAGTAAATACGGGTTTCCTAGTAACTCTTAATGAAATACTAGGTGGCGACTTCCAAAGAACTAATCAAGCAAACGAGATGAAAAATCGCTAAATCGCAGCGCGAGTGACGTGCGACAATGGCGGTGAAGTGCCTTCCAGTGGGAACTTGTCAATATTCTCCAATACTAACGACCCACACCTAAAAATGTCGTAAGAGAAAGATATTTGTCAGAACTAGAGTTTAAATAAGCACACAACTATGTTCTATTTAACTGTGATGAGCTAAAACCTTTTATTCAGTAAGTTTATATATGTGTAATACTAATTAAACTTTGTTAGTAATATACTGTTAATTATATATTATAATATTATACACTCATTATCACTTGCAGGCAACATCGACAATATTTGCTCTCCAATAACACACAATTGACTGAATCCAAGATCTTTCAATTACAAGATAAATAATTTACCACGTGGTTCAGAACACATGTAAGCACTATCACAAACTCATTCTGACTTGCAAAATTATTGTACGTATGCCTGTCATTACGAGATTCTCGTTCATTTACTGTTTATTGATGTACACAAGGTTTATCAAATGGAAAGGAGTGCGCTTAAGTCATTGTCTTCACTAAGCCTGGGGCCTGAAAGAAAATGTAAGTGCTACAAGGGGTATTTTATCAATGGATATGTTTTCCATATTGAAGAATATGGGCAAGGAAGAAAGACATACAACAGCGATGTTTGTGTTAAGGGATCCACTAGTAGTGAGTTAGAAGTTGACTACTATGGAAGATTAGAAGAGGTCGTTGAACTGCAATATCATAACGAGCAAATAGAGTGTTTTTATTCAAATGCTATTGATATGACACGACTGACAGAGGAATCAGAGTTCATCCACACTATGGTCTGTTCGAAATCCACTCAAAAGCTAGACTCCGCAACATAAATGATGCCTTTGTTTTCGCAAAGCAATGTCAACAAGTTTATTACACATACACCCCTTCATTTAGAAAGGATCGATCAAGAGTGGATTGGTTGTCCGTTTTAAAAACGAAACCCCGGGGTCGTGTCAAGGTTGTTCAGGATGAGAACGAAGACACAAGTGTGTAAGATGAAGTCTTTCAAGTTAGTGAGTTGGTTGAACCATATCGAGTTGCTCCTTCGATTGAATTGGAAGAAAATTCAAATTTTCATGTTTTCGATGATAGTCTTGTTGATGTTGACACAGAGGAGTTGAATGTTATTTTGAGCTCTAGCGGACAAGCAAATATCGATGAAGAAGATAATATCCAAGCAAATATCGATGAAGAAGATAATATCCATATTGAAGATTGCGATGAAGGTGATGACTATTCAATTGATGATGAAGAAGAAGAAAATTCTGATTAACTATCTATCAAAATAAAGCCCTGTGTATTTTAGATTATGGATGATATATTTCACAGAGAGTTCGAAAATAATTACTTGAAATGCCATCATCACCGACGTCCATACCGAAGGACTAAATCCGTCAGCATTTCACAGAGATTTCAAAAATAATTACTTGAAATGCCACAATCACTGATGTCAATACCGCATTTCACAGAGAGTTCGAAAATAATTACTTGAAATGCCACCATCACCGACATCCATACCAACGGAGTTATGTCCGTCGGTAAGGTGTCGGCCGGTCAATATTACCGACAACATTATCAACGGACTGTGCGAATTTCAAAGGGTTGTGCATTAAATGCATCTCTGACTGCGTCATATTTTCGATGGAATTACCGACGGACCACGAAAAATATGGAGGGTCATTAAAAATTTTGGTGTGAAATTCAAAAATTACCGACGGATTTTTGACACTTCACCGACGGAATAAATTAAAATAATAATTAATTTTATATCCATCGGTGAATTCGTTGGTAAAATTGCCATATCAGTTCCAGCAACCGCCCCTTCAGTTCATTTTTTCTTCTCCTCCGTTTTTCACCTTCAAATTCGATTTTTTTCCTCTCCATTCTTCAAAGCTTTCACCTACAATCTCTAGCAAGTTTTCTTGTGAATCTTCATCAATTTAAAAGGTATGTGTTTCTCTTTCATTTTACTTTACAGGTTTGTTTTTGCTATTTTTTTTGTAATGTTTTTTGTTTTGGTGTATTTTTTGTAATGTAGATAAAGTCTTGAATTCAACACATTATTAAAGTAAGCATATTTCATTCCTGAAGTCTAAAGTTTTTTTTTTTAATTTATTGAATATTTTATATTGTTGTATTTGCATAATTATTATTAGTTAATTTGTTGAATATTTATTGTTAATGTTGAATTTACCTTAGAATTAGTAATTAAATATGTAGGAATAATTATTAATTTTACTCTATTATTGCATGATTTGTGTTTAATTTTTTCCATTTATTTTGATTGTTAGTCTAGAGTTTTTTTTTTTAATTTATTGTTTTGTTGTATTGGCATAATTATTGAATAATTTTTTGAATTGTAATTGTTAAGGTTGAATTTACCTTAGTATTAGTAATTGAATATTTTGGAATAATTGTTAATTTTACTCTATTATTGCATGATTTATGTTTTATTTTTTCCATTAATTTTAAGTGTTAGTCTAGAGTTTTTTTTTATTTATTGAATATATTTTGTTGTTGTATTGGCATAATTATTGAATAATTTGTTGAATTGTAATTCTTAATGTTGAATTTACCTTAGGATTAGTAATTGAATATGTTGGAATAATTAGTATAGATTGGGTCAATTGGTTGTGGCTATTGTTAATATGTGCAGGTTGGTGGATTTGGGTAGTATCCAGTATAAGGGAGGTGCTGTCAAATTTTTTTTTAACATTTGAATTTAATTATATAATTATTTGTATAAAATTGTGTAGAAGCATAGAATGAAAACCAGAGCTGGTCGCTCATGTATGGTCGCAACTAGTTCCTCTAGCAGAGAGGATGATATTTCCTTAGGTGCCTCTCAAGAAGAGGCACCTACACCACCTGCGCCATCAACTGATGTTGCCTCTTCCAGCGCTAGTTCACAACGCAGAGGCGGGGTGCCTTCACAGCGAAATCAATTTACCCGCAAGTACGAGGCACGATGGAAGGACGACCTTTCAATGTAAGTTTGTTAAGGTTTTATTTTTAAAAAAAAAAATTACAACATAATTTATGAAGTAATCACTATTGAATTTATTTCATTTATTTTCAGGTTCACAAACATTGAGGCCGCCCGAGTAATATCATCGGCATTTAAATCATCGATGGAGATTCTATTGTTTCAATGGAGTCAGGTATCCAAGCATCCTGAATGGATGCCTCAAATCAATGCATGGTTTGACAGATTTCAGGTTGATGTTAATTTATAATTTTCAGCTTATTTCTAATAAATTATTAATATAATTGTAAATAAATTATTATT
>Ga0325401_1004079_pt1 | contig 13656 bp, 7 predicted proteins | sample PopdelMetagenome_FD_205666 | JGI IMG/M metagenome (GOLD analysis project Ga0325401, IMG submission 205666) | Populus deltoides microbial communities from Bellville, Georgia, United States - Xylem-PdKOR-R2 | ecosystem: Host-associated > Plants > Phyllosphere > Stem > Wood/Secondary xylem | place...
GCATGTAAATGATCGTGCATGCAGGCCACGACGTTCAGAGTTAGAGATGTCTACAACACGTACATGATTGTGCATGCAGCATACATGCACGTAAGGCACATTGCTGGCAATTGAATGTAGTATACATAGGAAGCATTTACGTGCAAGTGTGATGACAGTACTTGCATTATTTTTGTTATTTTTCTTTCATGCAGTTATATTTAGTTTCTATTTGTACGTGGTCTTGCTATTTAAGCAACCACAATTATTATTAATGGAAGCAATTATTATTTTAGAAAAAAGGTATTTTCTCACCAGAAGAAAAAACAATGCATTATCTTTCTTAACCATTCATTATCAATATTAAGACTTATCATAGAATATCCCTCACCCTCTATAAATACTGAAAGAGGAGGAGGTCATTTACAATATATATATATATATATATATATATATAAGTCACCAGCTACTGAAGAGGAACTAAGTCATGACACATCCTACAGTAGCCCTAACAAACAATAGCCCTTCCATTTTTCTGAAAAGAACCACAAGTCATTTTCTCTCCCTCTCAAGAAAACCCGTAACCAGCAGCAACTGACAGTAATGAAGAGAGACAGAGAGCACCATTAGCTCACCTTCCATCGGCTACATCTCCCATTGTCCAACATGCTGCATTTCTAACAGAAATCTTGTCTCCACTGCCAACAGTGTTTTTCATTCCAACAACGTCATCTTCTCTATGCTGCGACCAACAGCAGCCCAGCACTTCTACAACCTCATCTCCTTCTCCCGTAAAGCACATTACGCCAGCGGCTCCTCCTTGGCTGTACCACCCACGTTGCCAATAAGAAGGCCAGACCACCAGTTCCAGCGGCGCCTCGTCCTGTACTCCTCTCCATAGTGACCAGCCCCAGCCATAAAAGCAGTAGTGTAATCCAGCTCTTCCCCGGTCTTGAAAAGCAATATTCCACCATGGACCACCATTGCTCCTCCCAACACCACCGCAAGCAACGCCACCGTGAGCCAGCGCCAACACTAGTGACCAGCAACCCCCCATTCCAGGTAATCTTCTTCTCCCTTCCCTGTTGAATTTTGTTTTGAAGCTTGCATGGTCACTGGGCCCAACCCAGTGACCTTATTATTGTTGGGGTTGGATCCATTTCAGCAGCCCAGCCCATGTAGCTGTCCCCCAACCCCCGGAATTAGTCCTAGGCGAAAGGAGAAAAAGATAAGACCAGGCGCATCTGAGATAAGAAAGACAAGCTTTTTGGATTACAAAGAAGATGATGACTCTCAAGTGACATTTTGAAATTATTTGCAGTATCTTGCATGTTTTTCTAATAATATTTTTTAATATTGAGCTATATAGACTTATATTATAAAATAAAGATCTAATATTAAAAAAAACCTGGTTTCATACAAGATTTTAAAAAGAAATCCATAAAAGTTATAAAAAAAATCTTTTATTTCAAAAGTAAAAAATATATTTTATCTTCATACATACGATGAAATTATAAAATTTTCATGTTTGTTTTCTTATATAAAAAAAATTAAAAATTGTATTTTCATCATAGTTTGAAGAATACAAAACTCATTTAATGGGTATCACAACAAGTTTGCGATTATTCATTAGAATTTGTCCAAAATTTCAAATAAAAATGTTTTTATTCCTTGACCTTTAGAATAGTTAAGTTTTAAATCAATAAGATGAGAATCTCCTTACTGATGAAGACTTTTTTTAAACCTTAAATGGACTATTTTAGACTTTAGAATTGATAGATTTTTACCTAATGAGATACGGATCTCCTTATTAATAAGAACTTTTCTTGAATCTTAGATAGACTAATGAATAGAAATATGATTTAGAACAAACAACAAAGCAGCTTACCATAGGTAAGATGTATTAGGGGTGATACGTCTTTCCCTTGCATAACCAATCCCCTTACCCAGAATCTCGCAGACCATTAGGTTTCTTGGTGACCTTAATACTAAGTGACGACTCTGTTTTCTCTTCTTTTGTTTGTATAAAGGACAAGAATTTCTTGTCTTTTCCACCCACATCTAACCTGATAACTCTGATCTGGGAGGATGATTGCCATGACGCTGCACGTGTGCGACAAAATAGTGACTCCACTATTGATCTCTCATGGCTAAGTTTTGTTTTTTTATCTAATTGTTGTGTTTTACTTTTAATTGTTTGGTATGTATGTTTATTTTTAACATGCATTTCTTTTTATCATTTGCTTATAAACTTTAATTTTTGTACATTTGCTCATCCATTGTATAATATTTCCTTATGCATCACATGTCTTAATTTTTCAAGCACACATAAATTTCTAGGTTATGTGAAGGATTAGTGATCTGCTCTATGACTATCAGTAAGGGTTCAGATGCATGAAACACTCAACTCATATCTGAGTGCTTGCTTGGTAATGGTGGATATACGTGCTTTAATCATTCCTAGCAATGCCCCTATACTTTCTTTACAAAGATCGTCACTAGGCAAATCTGAGACCTTTATAAGACTAGATGGAAAACCTACCTATGCTCACTTAATGAATAGAACTTGTCCTAAGATAAAAACCGAGAAGTTGCTGTGGAAAATCCAAAAAGCTTGAGAAATCCAAATGCTTGACGACATGCCCAAATGAAAAGCAAAAATAACCAAATCAAGATCAAAACAGATGAGGATGCCTCAATAAAGCATGCCAAAAGGGCAAATCAATTAAATATGAAAGAAAAGAAGATTGGAAGACATAATGGCAATGATCCTAAGCTTTTAGAACCTTGAAACATTCTTTGGGCCTATAAATCCCTTTTTTTTTATAGCCAAGAGTCATAGCCTCATTACATGCCTATAAAAGTCTTTTCTAATTAAGCAAACAACTTAACCAATAAATGGTGTTCTTAAAAGGCAAAAAAACGTTTCACAAGAATCATGACTTCACAAACAAAATTACTTGTTATTATTCATGCTGATAAAATAAGTACTTAAAAAAGACAGATTTTTCTCATACAAAACGTTGAGTTTTTACTCGAGCCCTTGCTTTGAAACCCATAAAAAATAGGTCATCTTATTATGTGCCTTCACCAATTTCAAACTTGCCTATATAAAAGATCAAATCATATTTTTTTACTACAGATAGATTAAAACCCTTAAGAATTGTAAGAAATTCAAAAAAATTATTTGAAGCATACATCAGGTAAATTTTTGTTTTCAAAATGCAAAAATTCATTTGAGCCATGGATAGCCCAACTCTAAACTGACACTTCTTTCTCAACCTTTACCTTGTCAATTCTCAACAAAAAACACACAAAAGTTGCATCTTAGTGTTGAGTGACATGTCTTATGGTTACCATAAAAAATACTTTCAAAATTTACATCTCTCTAATTTCATTTCAGTAATTAGACTTGAATTGACATTATTCTTAAAATTTACGAGTTGATTCCAAAATAAAAAAGATGATAAAAAACAAAAAGATCATTGACCGAGTTTGCAAAGTCCTTGACATAAATGACATTGACACTTCTTATAAGTCATCCTTAAGAAATTGAACAGCTAAGGGGTAATATAGTGGACCCTGAGATGGAGAGCCTATATTTCCAATTTAGGTAAGGATGCATACATGTCATCTAATTCCAAATCATTGCATAATGTTCTTGTAGGAATTGCATAAAAAAAATCCTTAGTGAAGTCTAATAAGACTTCAACAAACATGAACCTGGCAAGGTTCTAAGCCTAACAAGGGTCGATTTTATTTCAAAGCCCAACAAGGGTTCAACAAAAAAGGAATTCGACAAAGCTCCAAGGCTCAAGTTAATCCTAAACCCAGTAAAGTTTAGCAAGAAAAAGTCCAGCAAAACTCCAGCAAAAAGAACCTAGCAAGGTTCTGAGCCTATCAAGGCTCTATTAAAAACTCATCAAGGTTTTAACAAAAAAAGAGTCTGAAAAGACTCCAGCAAAGAAGATCCAGGAAGGTTCTGAGCCTAGCAAGGCTCCCAACGAATAACAAAAAGTCTAACATGGAAAAATCAAGAAAGGAAATCTCCATTCAACCATGTCATCAGGAAATCTCAATTCAACCCTGCCATCAGGAAAGACAAGTGTTAACCTTGTAATCAAGAAATCTCACTCCGCCATCAAGAAGTTTTAGACTAAACCATGCAATTAAGACATCGCATGCCAAATCCTTCCACCAAGTAAGTTGTTTTTCACCTAGGCAAGTCGCTCATTATAATGAGATTATTTAAAAAAAAAATCTGTGACTTTTTCACTTGGACAGGTCGCCCATTACAATGAGACAATTTGAAAAAATCTTCATATTTTTCACCTTGACAAGTCGCCCATGACAATCTGACTATTTTAAAAAACTTTCAATTTTACCAATAGGCAGATCGCCTGGTAAAATTATACTATTTCAAAAAATCTTTTAGTTTTTCACAAATATTATCTTTTTTTATACAAATCCTATTTATTTTATTTCGAGTGTGCTTTCTTGGATAACGCACTTTTTAGCCCTATCCATTTTCTTTTGATTGTGTTTTCTAGCCCTCAACTACCAGATAGTGCTCTTTATAATATCTCTTTTCTTTCGAGTTCACTTTCTAGCCCTCGTATACCGGACAGTGTGCTTTCTAACCTTATCCATTTTCTTTTGAGAGCGCTTTCTAGCCCTCACCTACCAGATAGTATTCTTTCTAACCTTATCTCTCTTTTTTTTAGTGCACTTTATAACCCTTGTTTATCGAATAATGCACTTTATAGCCTTATACATGTTTCTTTTTAGTATGATTTCTAGTCTTATCCATTTTTATTTCGAGTACGCTTTTTAGCCCTCATATATTGGATAGTGTGCTTTCTAGCCTTATTCATGTTTTTTTTTAGTGCACTTTCTAACCTTATCTTTTCTTCTTTACAAGCTTACTATCTAAATTCTCTTACAAGACCTTTTATAATAATTGTAAAGAGATGGCAACTGTTATAACCTAATTTTTAAGTTTCCCCAAAAATTATCCTTTTCTTTTAAAATTCAAAAACAAAAAAGAAATCTAGCAACCTGGCAAGAGCAGGCTAAGAAGGGTTGCAGACATATAGAGGAACTAAACTAGGATTTTGGACATAATTGAAAGCCCAATTGTACCTCATGGTACCCAAGATCAAAAGACAATGTAGATTCAAAGATAAATTAATTTAAGCTCAAGAATTTATTTGGGTCAAATTAAAAGATTAGGGACTTAATTAGTGAATTAAGTTTGGAAGCTTAATTTGGACCTAATTAAGAATATTTGAATTTTAGAGGACCAAATTTAAATTTTTTTTCATGCTCAATTGGATAAAATTATGGATAAAATTGAAAAAATCAAAGTTTGAGGGGTCAATTAAGGGCCAAAATGAAGAAATTCAAAATCAATGATCTATTTGTAAAAGACACATGAATTCAGGAACCCCATCCAATTGAAAGCAAAGGTGAAATTATAGAAATTAGGAGTTTAAAGGACAATTAAGGACAAAATTATAATATTCAAAATCAATGACTAAGATGAAAAACACGTTGAAATCAGGGGATATTTTTAAAACTTGTCAAGGGTGAAATTGAATTGATTCTTAAAATCCAAATTTAATTGAGGAGGAGATTTAAACCTAATTTAAATCTAAAGCATTGAAACGGCGTCGTGTAATTTAAATGAAATTGCATGTTTTGTATAAAACGATATCATTTTGGTAATTAATTAAAAAAAGAAAAATAAAAGAAGGAAACGATGTTGTTTTACTGTGCACCATTGTTTTCCTTTATGCTTTTGCAAACAGGAGATGGTTCTTCCCCTTAGTTTAAACCCCTTTTTCTCTCTCTTTCCTCCACGTCCATCACACCACGACACAAAACATACCCCTCTTGTGGCTTGCCATTGTACCCTAACAAGAGAAGACAAAACAAGTCCTTTGGCAGCCCTGAACCCGATACAAAGTGACCCCAACTTTTGTTGTTTTGTTTGGAAATGAGAAGTGTGGTTCAGAATGTCCCTCACCCTCTATAAATACCAACCTCATGGTAGCCATGAAAGAGGAGGAGGCCATTTACAAAAATAAATAAACCAAAAACCATAGATCCATTTCCAAAAAAAAAAAACAAACTAGTTGCCACCTACATAAAAGGAACTATATTGTGACCCATCCCACTGCAACCCCAACAAATAATGGCCCTTCTATTTTTCTAGAAAAAAAACACCAAGTCATTTTCTCTCCCTCTCAAGAAAACCTTAAACCAGCAACAACTAACAGCAACAAAGAGAAACATGGAGCACCATCAACTCACCTTCCACCAGCTACATCTCCCACCGCCAACAAGCTGGATTTCTAACAACAATCTTCTCTCCACTGCCAGTAGTGTTGTCATAACTCATTTCTTGGTTATTCCTTAAATTCATATTTTTTTTCCTCAAAATAAAAATAAAATAAAGACTAGCATTTTGGCAAAAGCAGGATGGGAGGATTTCAAATGTATAAAAAATCAAGGTGCAATTTTGGATGGAATCGGGAGCGTAATTATATCTCATTTTACCCAAAATTGGAGAAATAATACAAATTCAAGGTCAAGTTACATGACTATTGAACAAATCTACATAAAACTTAAGCCTGGGGATATAATTAGATTTTTAATATACCAACTTAATTTAATAATGGGCCACATTATAGTTGTTTAATGTTTAAGAATTAATTTGGGTTCAATTAAAGGATTTAGTTAGGTGCAAGGACTTAATTATACTTTAAATTGGTCAAATTAATTTTAGTAAGGGCTTAATTGATGAAAAATTAAGTTTATGAGCCTAATTTGGGCTTCATTGAGAAGATATGAATTTTAGAAGACCAAATTTAATTTTTATTAAGTCAATTGATTGTTATTAAGGGTAAAATTGCAACAAAATCAAAGTTTTTTAGTTAATTAAAAGCTAAATTGAAGAAATTCACAGTCAATGGTCATTTTGAAAAGAGCATCAAACTTTAGGGACTCAATTGATTGAAATCAGGGGTGAAATTGAAAAAAATTGAAAGATTGATGATCAATTAAGAGTTAAATTGCATAAATCCAAGACCAAGAACTAAAATGAAAAAGACGTTGAAATCAAGGGCTGAAATTGAGAGAAATCATAAATAGAAGGACTAAAGTGAACATTACCAAAACAGCGCTATTTCTGGGTAACTGTTCATCTTCTTCTTTATTTTAAGCTAGAAAAGTTATTATATGGCCTTCTTTCCAAGGCATTTAATGCTTAATTTCTCCGCCAAATTTGACAAAACTTGCACATAAACAATGGCCTGACACCTAACTACATGCTAGTGTGATCTTTTCTGGTTGATTGATGCCACAACGGTTATGGCATCGCTTCAAAGTGACCAACCCGATCAATTATTTTCCTGTAACAAATCTAACAGCCAATGATAGCTGCTTTAAGCCAACAGTTAGGATCCTTCTAAGTTGAATCAAAGGTCAATATCTAGCACAAGTAAAGACGGAACGTCCCTCTTCCACCCTCTATAAATAGGGGTGAATTTTATAGCCTAAGGGAGGAGAAATCAGAATCCAAAGTTGTAAAAAAAACCATCTTTCTTCCTAGTTTTTCTTTCCCCTCCTCTCAGTCACCACTTTGGCCAGTTTGTCCACCGCGCCTCAGCCACCGTTGCCACCACCAACCACTCGCTGGTCTTTCCTGCAATACCAGGAACGCCGCCAGCCTTTCTTCTTCCCCTTCCACGCAAGCCTCCCACTTCTTTTTCTCCTCCAAATCCTTCCCCTCGGCCACAGCATACAATAGCCAAAATTCAACATTTGATTTGGGTTGGACCCATTCCAGCCATCATATGGTTGGGCGGAGTCCTGCCCAACAAAAAAAAAGGGCTAGGTTTGTTGGGCTGCCAGTCGGCCCAACCAAACCCAGCTGGGTTCGGCCCAAATGACTAGGCCAGACACAGCCCAATAATATAATATAATATAATATAATATAATAATATTATATATTTTAAAAAATGAAAAAAATATAAAAAAACTTCTTTCAAAAAATTTGTGATTTTCTCGCATGTTTTTTTACCAATTTTGCATAGTATCATGCTGTATATTTACATTATAAGATACATATCTGATATTAAAATATCTAGTTTTCTCCAAAACTTTTCTTAAAAAAATAAAAATTCAAAAAAAGTCTCAATTTTTAAATTAATATCCTCTTTTTAAAAAATAAAAATATTTTGTTTCCATGCATACGGCCAAATCCTAAAGTTTTCCTAAGCATGTTTTCATTAAAAAAATTGCATCTTTCTTATATTTTAAAAATGCAAAAAACAAAATAGATATCATTACTAATTTATGATTATTCGTAGGATTTAGCCAAAATATCAAAAATCATTCACCAATCATTTTGTTTATTTTATATTAGGATATAGATATAGACTTTAATATTTGAGGGTGTAAAAATACACAATAGAGTACACCCTCAAGTATTAAAGATACAAAGTGCAAAATAAATACGATGCTAAAAATTGTACTTTAAAATGGTTAAGATTAAACCCGATAAGGTAAGAGATTTCCTCACGAAAAAAGATCTGCCTTTGACCTTAAAAATAGACTAATGAATAGAAATTTGACCTAGAAAAGCAATCAAACAACAATGCAGCTTACTTTAGGTAAGGTGCACTAGGGGTGATGTGATTTCTCCTTGCATAACCAGTCCCTTACTCGAACTCTCGCCGACTATTAGGTTTCCTAGTAACCTTAATACTAGGTGGCGGCTTCCTGAACATTAATCATAATTTTCTGATTAAACCCAAAAATATTTCCTTCCTAACACTACCTCTTAGGAGGATACTTAAACTGTGTCAGCTCGATGTCACCTTATGACAAGTGTGCTTTTCCTTCCAACAACATTATCTTCTTTACACTGCGACCAATAAAAGATCAGCACCTTTACAACTTCAGCTCCTGCTTTTGTAGAGCACACTACGCCATCGTCTCCCCTCTTGGTCATACCACCCACGTTGCCAACAAGAAGGCCAGACCACCAGTTTCAATGGCGCTTCATCATGCACTCCCTTTTTATAGTGACCAGCCCCAGCCATAACAGTAGTATCATCATCCTCTTTCCCAGCCTTGAAAAGCAATATCCCACCATGGACCACCATTGCTCCTCTCAACACCACCGCAAGCAACACCATTGTGAGCCAGCACCAACACTAGTGACCAGCGACCCCTCATTCTAGGTAATCTTTTTCTCCCTTCCTTGTTGAATTTTTTTGACGCTTGCATGCAAAACATGAATAATTCACATTCTGCAGCAAGTAAATAATTAACATGGTTATTGGGCCTAGTCCAATGACCATGTTATTATTGGGGTTGTACCCATTTTAGCCCAGACCACACACACACATATAAAAAATAAAATAAAATTGTTGGGCGTTCAACCAACCCAACTCATAGATCATTTTGAAATTATTTGTGGGTCCCTCACATGTTTTTCTAATGATTTTGCTTAATATTGAGTCATAGATTTATATTGTAAGATACGGACCTGATATTTAAAAAATACACGGTTTTCTTCAAGATTTCAAAAAAATCCATAAAAATTCAAGAAAAATCCCTCATTGAAAAATACAAAAATATGTTTTGTCTTCATGCATACAGTCAGATTCTAAAACTTTCATGTTTGTTTTCTTGTACAAAAAAATTAGAAATTTCATTTTAATCATACTTTGAATAATACAAAAATCATTTAATAGGTATCACAACAAGTTTGTGATTATCCATTAGGATTTGGCTAAATTTTCAAATAAAAACCTTTTTATTTCTTGATCTTTAGAATAGTTATGTTTTGACTCGATAAGATAAGAATCTTCTTATCGAGGAGGACTTTTCTTAAACCTTGGATGGACTATTTTGGACTTTAGAATGGCTAGGTTTTTACCTAATGAGATAGGGATCTCCTTACTGAAGAGAACTTTTCTTGAAACATGGATAGACTAACGAATAGAAAAATAATTTAGAACAAATAACAAAGCAGCTTATCTTAGGTAAGGTGCATTGAGGGTGATATGCCTTTCCTTTGCACAACTAGTCTCCTTACCCAACCTTTCACAGACCATTAGGTTTTCTGGTGAACATAATATTAGGTGGTGACTTACTTTTACCTTTTTTTTATATAAAGGACAAGAATTCCTTATCCTTTCTACCCACATCTATCTCGATAACTATGATATAAAAGGATGATCATCACAATGTCGCACACGTGCGACATATAACATTGAAAGTTTTTTATCGATGAAAGTCCTATAAAGAGGTGAGGCATGGTTATATGTCACTGCTTGATTTTGATTCATGGAAATTTCTTAGAAAAGGTGACGCATGGTTACATACCATTGTTTGATAATAATTAATGGAAATGTAGTTTCATGTCCAATATTAGGAAACAAGACTTTTTGATGAAATATATGGTTATATGTCATTACAAAGATAGCAAAAGAAAACAAGTGAAGTGAATAGTTGATGGTGATCTTAGGTTTTTGAAACCCTCAAATACTTTTTGAGCCTATGAATTTCCTTTTCTTTCAATAGTCATGAGCCATAACCTGTATTACATGCTTTTAAAAGCCTTTTTTAAATCAAGCAATTTAAACCAATAAATGATGCTCTCAAAACATGAAGGGCTTTCTCATAAGGTTCATGACTTCATCAACTAAGTTACTGGTTATTATGCATGCTGATAAAATGGATGTTTAAAATAGACAATCTTTCTTCATAAAACCTTAAGTCTTGACTAGAGCCTCTTGTTGTTGAAAACAACATAAGGTCACCTCATCACGTATCATCACATACCTAAAATAAAATATGAAAATTAACACAAAGAACCATGGAAGATCCAAATAAATTGTTTTAATCTTACATAGGGTCAATTTTTGTTTTTAAAATATAAGATAATTAAAGGACTGCATGTATTGAATGGCGTGTGTTGGATATTTAACCAAAAAGCTTAATTTCCAAAATACTTTTAAAACTGACATCTCTCTAATTTCATTGCAACAATTGGACTAAATGGAATTGACAGTTCTTAAGTCGTTCTTGAAAAGTTGAGCAAACGGGGGGCAATACAATTAATAGACCCTAAGAGGGAAAACAAACAACATTCAGATCAACTCAAGGCAAAGAAACACAAAATCAAATGATGATTCAGTAAAACCCATCAAAGTTATGATTAGCGTCTATCAATAACAAATGACACTTGATGATAGGAAGAATAACGAACACAACTATTTTAACTAAGGGTTTTGTTGAGTAAGAAGTTTGTGGATTACTCAATGAACTCTAGTAGCAATTGAGAGTAACTTAAGGGGTAACTTCATATCTGAAAGCTTGGTCTATCCTTTGTTATCATATGGATGCATTTAGATAAATGTTGAAAGGATGCACACTACCTAGACTATCCAGGGACAATATGCTTTAAACCCCATCGATTCAAGGTGCATTTCATAATATGGATGTGGGGTGATAAAATGCACATGATTTATGATGATAATGTATTTCTTTCCACAATCGAGTCTAGATGATTAAAAAGCCTTAAAATAAGGGAGAATCTCTGAAGATAGACTTGGTCTTAAAGGATGAACCTAGTTGTATCAGCTAAAAACAATCATTAGCAAAGGATGATCGTAATGGTTTGCTTCAAGAATCTAGGAAATATTGTCATATCCAATTAAGGGACAACTTCATGGCTACATAAGTACCTATAATGGTTGTTATAAATATACAAGAGTTGTTTGATAAGATTAGATAGGCTGAAGGCTATTTTACTATAAAGAACACTGAGCATACAATGATGAGCCTTTACTGCAAACAATGAGGTGCATGGCTAGATGACTTGACAACTCCATAAAGTTTGATTATAGCATATGCTTGAAGAATATGGTTCAATTAAGGGCAATATCATGGCTGATTTACGATCTAAAATGAGATTGACACCAGAAAACCTTTAGATAATTGCTCGCAGAATGCACACATCTAATCAAGAGGCAGTTTTTTTAAAATAATCCAAGAAGTTGAATGATTTTTAAACTCCTTCATGATGAAACAGGCAACACCACACTTGAGGGTTTAGTCATACTTAATAAATAATAAGAATAATAACCGCGGTGAACAATCTAGGAAAAACACTTACATTCGAGTAAAGGGTTGGCATATGGAAAACTCAAATAAACTAGTGAATTAGAGGATTAAGAAGGCTTTAGATGGCAAGCTAAAGCACTCTATAATGATAGAGCATTAAAGAGAGGTGACATGTATCTCAAACCAGGTAAGGATATATGCATGTCATATAACCCCTAATTATTGCATAAATGTTTTTGAAATTTTACAGGAAATCCACAATGAAATCATTTGAAAAATAATCGATGATAGTAAGGGATCTCAATTTTAACCCTGCAATTAGGAAGAGATTAGAGAAATCCTATCATCAGGAACTTCTCAGTTCGTTAGCATTGAAGAATGTCAAAATATTCAAACCTCATGATCAGAAGTGTTAGATGCCAACCCTATAATCAAAGTGTTTTGGATTCAATCAGGATGCCTTTGGACAGTTATAGTTTAAGGGAATCACCATATTGAGATTTCAGGTCAACTAAACTAAAAACATCAGTTGTTGAGAAGACAAGTTTCTGCTAGAAAAGATTTGCATGGGAAAACAGCTGCGAGAATATGATTCTCCTAGAAGATAAATTTTTCTTCTAGTTAAAGGGGATTGCTATATTAGGATCTCAGATTAGCCGGGCTAAAGACATAGATTTTGGTTAAAGGGGATCGCTAGATTGGGAGCTCAGGTTAGCCGAGCTAAAAACAAAGATTTTGGTGTTGGTTAAAAGGGATTATCAAATTTGGATCTTAGGTTAGTCGAGCTAAAGAAAAAAAAAATTAGTTTTCGTTAAAAGGAATCGCTAGATCGGGATCTCGGGTTAGCCGAGATAAAGACAAAGATTTTGGTTTTGGTTAAAGGGAATCACCAAATTGTGATCTCAGGTTACCCGAGATGAAGACAAAAAGTTTAGGTTATGGTTAAAAAAATTATCAGATTGGAATTTCAAGTTAATCGAGCTGTAAAACCAAAGTTTTAGTTAAAGGGAATCACTAAGATACAAGAGTTCAGGTTAACTAAACTGAAAACAAATGCATTCCTGATTAGGATAGCATTCACCATAGCATAAATACTTATAAAAGGAGAAGGCTACAAAGACAACTTAACAACACTCAAGATTTAAAAATAACTCTCATAGGCTTGCTTGGGTAAAATGGAAGATGAGTCGAATAAAGTGACCACATCAAAAAATTAAAAGAAGAGATTGTGAAGAAAATGAAGGGCTTTATTTTAAAAAGCATGCATTGCATATGGTTTAACCTCAACTTTGAAATAATGTTAGTGCAGAATTCATCAATCAAGAAGAAAGGCGGAGAAATCTGCATGGGTGAACGGAAATCGAGAAATAAAAAAGACATCCCATCCATATGGTGTGGACAACTAAGGTCATAAGACAAAGCACTCGTTTTAAGAGTTTATCCTTTGAGGGCATTTTGTTTTGAATTCCATTTTAGGAAAGTTTTGAAGAATTCTGATGAAAAATCCTTGTTTTTTAATTTCAAAATAGGAAG
>Ga0325401_1004080_pt1 | contig 13655 bp, 4 predicted proteins | sample PopdelMetagenome_FD_205666 | JGI IMG/M metagenome (GOLD analysis project Ga0325401, IMG submission 205666) | Populus deltoides microbial communities from Bellville, Georgia, United States - Xylem-PdKOR-R2 | ecosystem: Host-associated > Plants > Phyllosphere > Stem > Wood/Secondary xylem | place...
GAGTTCCAAGTTGTTTATCCAAAATTTCTTATTTTTTCTTGTCTTAAAGCAAACAACAAAATGTGAGAAAGCAATTTAGGTGATAAGAAACCAACACGATTGTTTTTTAGTGCAAAATGGAAAAAACCCGAAAGTAGCATTAACTCTTGTCTTTAATCTATTGCGAGCACCATAAGAAGAAACATTTTAAACAACTGACCAATGCTACCTAGCGTTGTCTTTCTCATTCACTATCTTGACCAAATCAACTTCTTCCAATGTCTTATCCTGGTATCCGTACTTCTTCCTAGATTTATACAGTCTTGTTTTTCTGTGAAAACTGCCTAATTTCTCTTACTAAAATAGACGCTCAACTAAGAAATACAAGATGAGCCAACAACCACAAAACCTTCTGAAAGTACAACACAAAGCTTATAGTAGCCCTAAACTGAGATCAATTTAGACATGCAAAAACCCAGAGATCCATAAGTAAACCACTTGCAGTCCTACTTAAAGCAATGTGAACTATAATGAATTTTCAAATTTGAAAACCCAGAGATCAAATTTGACTTTTAAATTTGAAATGACCGAAGAAACTAAACTTACCTATTGAAAACACTTTCCAGAGCAATTCTGAAAGCACCCATTCCAAGTCGATTGGAAGGAAATGCAGCCTGTACTATAAAATAAGCTGATTAGGCAATATAGAATCCTATGTTTCCAAAACCAGGCAGAAAAACCGTTAGAACCAAGGTCTAGAAGCAATTTTAACTTGTAAATTTAAGAAACAACCAAGAAATAGGAGAGTATTTGACAAGATGGCACCATCTCGTGCAGTGTGGATTTCAAAATCAAACATACTAGTCAGATGATCTTTCTGCATGAAGGTAGCAAAACTTCTAGCTTATAAGCTTTCATTCACTTCCGGTCAGTTCTAAAGAAAAAATTGCACATTGGAGAATCCAGCATTTGTGTATTTGCCAAATCCATTTAAAATATGAAAGAACCTGTAAGTCACAACTGACTGTAAATATCTAATAAGCAGGACTACCAACCTTATATTCAAGATCATCAGAAGCAAAATATAGAGGAGGCTGATGACCATTCTCCTGTCCAGGAAGACCCCCGCATCTTAAAACATCACAGAGAACCTAATGCCATGCATTAGTTAGTGCATAGCTTTGGTACATATGGCTAAGGGAGGCTAAATCCAATAACATGAAATACAAAGGAAATGTACTCCATCCAGAAAAATTTACCACACAACACCAACTAAATTAATATAATTAACTTCTATACTTTTCATATTTTATCACTATACATTACAGCAATGTTGCAAACCATTCATGGAAGCGTTAAGAAGAAAATTTAACCTTATTACTATAGATAGAAACATTATAAAATTTCATGAGATTTTTTGAAGTGATGCAGCAGCAATTCATGAGATGATTTCTTCCAATTAATCAGTTACACGAGTTCTCAATTCTGAACATGTAACAGATATTGTGTGCTGTGAAAGAGTCTCTTCTCAGGTCAGCAACAATGCTTTTTGTTTCTCTGACTCAAGGATAGCACAATTCAATATGTAATTGATGAACCATGGACTTTGCAAACAAAATAATGTTAAACCTTCAAATTGAGATGATATTTATAGACAACACTTGGATAACTGATTGGTGAAGAGAATTATAACATGGACCCAATGATCGAAATTGAAACGATCAAATTTAAAAGGAGCTAACACATATGAAGTCCAAACGATACATTAGCTGGCTGATATCACATGACTACATGAAAAGGAGAAATACCTGGATGTCCCTGCCCCAGTCTACAGGGTCACTAACAACAAAGACCGCCTTAACTGCTTCAGAAGAAACATCATATCTTGGCACTGTATTCATGGGGTGAACACTCCTATCCAACACTTGGTTAGCTGTCCACTTCTTGTATTCAGACAGAGGATCAATGTTCTCAAAGAGAGATGCATACTCATCTAAGGAGACAACTTTTCTGCCAAGAATAATAAACCAGGCCCAATGGAATGTGAAGAAGTCTTCAAAACTGTGGTACAACAAAATGATTGAGACATTACAGGGATCTTACTTGAAACCATACTCAGACATTACTACAGCAGGTTCTCCTTTTCCAGCGGCAATAGTTAATTGATTCTCATATCTGATGGGAAAAAAGAAGCTCGGTTGACAATAGCAGCAAAATCAGAAAGATAATGGATTGCATTAAGTTCTATGTCAGGATGCAGATAACAAATCTGGAAGTCAAATAAATCTTAGAAAATATGGTCAATGAAACCTTTTAACCTTGGGATGATTCACTTTAACTTGTCTACACTACCTGCAGTCCCCTAATTCATAATTTTGGTTTAATCATAAATAAAAGTGGAGGCAAGCGATTTCTAAAGTTGCAGCCAGTCATTCCACTTCACTTAAGCAGATTGTGGGATCAACTCCCCTGCTGAAAGGACACACCTCATTTACAAATTTTCCTATAACAACAATGTGCTTCATTTATTAACATAGTATTGTGATTACCAGGTTCAAGATAAAAGAGAACAGGAGGTCCATAGCAAAAGAAAAAACTATTCAAACTACATTAGTTGCGGAGGATGTGTCATCTTTCGAAATTGAAGATTTATAGATGAAAATAAGATAGGCTCAAAATCTATAATAAATACCTTTCCGACAAACTTTTAAATGGTGAATGACCCTGTAAAACCTGTACCAGGAAAAAGAGACAGCTATACAAAAGGTTCCACGGTCAAACAATGGTCACAGATAGACTAAAAAGTCAAATTTCAACTAGTAAATCATATAAAAAAACTCAAAGCAATACCTGAGAGGGTAAAATCTTTACTCCAAGCTGTTCACTTAACTCATTAGCTCTTTTCGATTCAGGAACGCCGCCTCCTAACAACATATAAGATTATAAGTATATGCAATTAGTCATTTAACGCAATATCATGCAACCCAATACTGCTGAAAATAGAAATCACACTAACAAGCAAGTTTCAGCAAATTTTTACATCTCCATGAGAATGTAAGCATTACTAAAATACACACAAACACGGCCACCGAGCCATCAATGCGTGCATTTTTCCTTAATTTTTTTTAAGCTAGTGGATGACAATAAAGAATAAATTATTCAAATAACTCACCGTTTGTCAAGAACAAAAAAGGAACATTCAAGTTTCCTGCAAAGCAAGAGGCAGTAATCATAATCAGATGCTGCTGAGATGAACGCACAATGCGTAGAAGAAATACATGTATTCGTATACGTATAACGCACCAGAATCTCCGTACAATCTACGCATAGCTTGAGGAGAGCCACCAATGGGATCTCGGCCACGAAGAATAACCCCGTCGATATCAAACGCGATTCCAAAAGAGGACCTATAAAATGTAATCACCGAATTTTCCAAAATAACTTCCTCTTGATTGCCATTATTATTAGTGTACAGAACAGAATTAACAAAACTTTTAAGGATTGATCAGACAAACCGTTGTTCTGATTCAAGCTGCGAGGAAAAGTAACGCGAGGCTTGAGATTGAAATTTGTTTCTTATCCGGGGAAACACGACCGCCAGCGATCTCTGGAATCTCATCTCTTTCTCTCTCCCTCTCTTTCTTCGGGTGCAGAAACTTGTTCGCTTTTGGAAGGAGGAGGAGCCTCGCGTCGTAGTTTTGTGTAGAGCACAGGCGCCACAAATCCTCGACGACAGTCGTTTACGATGATCGTTTGTTGAGTTGAGAAGAAAACTTAAAAAGGCCTGAGTCTTTTTTTCCATTTTGATTTGGACCCATTGTCTTTCTAGAGTTTGATTTGCACGTCCTGAACTTTGGAATCTTTTAATTCCACCCTTTTTAATTTTTTCTATCTTTGATATTCATGTGCTTGTCCGTGTTGATGATTAACCGGTTAGATTTCTAGTCTATTTAGACACTGTTCATTATTTATTTGATAGGATATTTAAATATTTATATTATATTCATCCAGTTTCATATGTTCATCCACGTGTTTATTATTTAAATATTATTTATCGCTTAACATAAAACAAAATTGTAGTCTATATATTTGAGGTGCGCGTGTGTGCTGTATTGTGAAATTATAAATACTATACACGCGCGCGCGCGCGTACATTTATGGTATATTTACATTGCATTAGTTTCAAAAAATACAATTTTTTCTGTGTATTTTATTATTTTAGTTTGGGTTTTGGTTCAAGTTTAATAACACTGAAAATATTATTAAAAAATATATTTTTTGTCTTTTTTTTATTATTATTATTACTAACCATCTCATCAGACACCCCACGTCTCCCTCTTCATATGCTTCAGTGTTCGGCACGTAATTAGTGAGATCTTCACTTATTTTTTTTTTATCATCACCTCCACTTGAAAAACTATGCAAAGCAAAAAATCAGACAATAAAAATAAATAGACGCCGTGTATAAAAGCCAAAACATGTAATCCTCAACACTCCACTAAACAACAGGCACTATGATTTTCTTTCTTCATGGTGCAGTTTCCATTTAATTAAAAAACATGATCCTAGCTTCGTCATTTTCATACCAAATTAACAGTTAATATCATGAGAAAATCTAGCCTGTTATAAACATAATCTAAAGCCATGATCATATGAAAGAACACGCAAAATGTAAAGCACATTTGTGGTAGTGTTTTTCGTTAATAATCTACATGTTCTCTTTATTTTTTTTTTTTTAATTAATGTGGATGTTTGTACTAGTTTATATGCATCTTAACTAATTTCATAAGTCCCAAAGTTACCGATCATATAAGCTTTCAAGTGGCTCAGAGGTTTGTGAGATTCAAACTAATAGTTTTTAAAAAACAAATCTAAAACCTAACTGGTTAAGATATACTTAATTAACTTGTTATTATACTGAAAAATCGAATATCAGAATCAATCAATTTGTTACAGTTACTTGCTTCAAACATAGCAGTAAAAAAACAAATATATTATCGTGTAGAACCCTTGCATTATATAAAACTCAATATAATTATGAATTAAAAAGCAAAATAAGTTAAGATTGTTAATTTAATTAAATCCCGCAAGTATTTAAAACAATATAATTAAATTCAATTATAAGATTTAATATTTTATTTAATATATAAAAATTATAATAAACTATCAGTTAAATTTAAATTACATGTAAAATTAAATTAAAATCCATATATAATTCAATATTTAGAAACAGGAAGCCGTGGATGCATGTAGCTCTATTCTGTCAGGTTTTTGAATTGTTGCTTTCAAATTATAAAGAAGGGTGATGTAAGTTGGAAGACATGTATAAAAAGAATATCACATGCAAACAAATAATGTAAATAAACCACATCATAGATACATGCATTGTATATATAAAACCTACAGGAAGATAAAAAGCCCCCGGCGACACCTGTTAGCACCATACAAACCATATAACTGGGTGTCGCAGGTTATTATGATTTAAGAAGTAAAAATCAAATATGTATTTTTCTTCTCTCCCCTGGAACGATACTAAACTGAAATGTTTATTTTTATGCTTTAAAATTATTTTTTATTTTAAATTATATTAATTTATTTTTAAATAAAAAATATTTTAAAAATAATTACTATTTAGAAGAAAAAAAACCCTCCCTGTTTGTCATTATTTCAATCAAGCCACGATTATAACTAGAATTTGAAAACAATACACTACAAGAATGACAACCACTATCGGTATATTTGTTTTTTAAAATTTATTTTTTTAAAATTATTTTTTAAATTTTTTATATTTATTTAATATTAAAAAAGTTGGTCAATAGAAAATATTTTCCAGTCAAAAAAAAATTTAGGTGGAAAACACTTTCTGGAAGTTGTGAAAAATTTAGAAATGTCATATTATTTGCTGATTATATTAAATTTATTCCTCAAATTTTTAACTGCTATATATATATATATATTTTGTTTTGAATATTTATTTTTCAATTTCATCTCTTAAAATTTATTTTTTATATTAGTTTTGGTCTTTATTTTTATAATTATTATTTGTTTTTTTCTTATTATTTTTTTATTAAAATTTTTTATTTATCAAATTTGGTCCTTATTTTTTTTATTGTTACTTATTTTTAAAAAAATAAATTATGAAATGTTAATTATTATTATTTTAATTTTTTCATCTTTTTTTTAAAATTTGATCTCTATTATTTTGATTATTATTTATTTTATTTAAGATAATTTATGAAATATAATTTTTTTTAATTTTATCCCCATTCAACTTTTTAATTTGAAAGATTTGTTTCTTATTATTTTAATAAATTAGAAAAAATAAAATATTAATAAGTTATTTTCCAACACATTTTTAATGATATAACTAAACATTGAGAAGTGTTTTCTAATTTATTTTTTATTATACTATTAAATATCATAAAATAATTTATTTTTTTAAAATTCATTTTAAAAGAAATTATAACATAGAAGCTAAATAAACTCTGCAAGGACAAACTCGACATTTCACATCTCACCACTCCTCCTTCAATCAGACCGCAAAAACCAGACTCCGCAGCCATCACCAGCTCGTCACCACTCGTCCAATAAAAATTAAAAAGAGAGAAAAGCGATAACTATCATAAATCCACCCAAAACCCTTCCCACAACCCATCGCAGCCAGCAACAATTTTTTAAAAAATTCCTTGAAAATCCCTCTTTTTTGCTCGACATCGATTGAAACTGCTAGAGGGAAAAGATAAAATGCCTCCAAAGCAATCAAAAGCCGATTTGGCGAAGAAGCAAAAGGTCGTTGAAGATAAAACGTTTGGTCTGAAAAACAAGAGCAAGAGCAAAAACGTTCAAAAATATGTCCAAAATCTTCAACAAGCCGTCCAGCCCAAACTAGACCCTAGTAAAATCGCCGCCAAGGTTTTCTTTTTAATATTTATATTTTGTTCAATTTTACTGCTTGCTTTGAAATATTAGCTTAGATTTTCCCTTTACTGGATCCGTTTCATTTTTGTTCCTGGACTTAGTAATTTTAGCTTGAGGTTCAGCGAAATGATAATGAATAAATTCATTTAATGAGCAGAAAAAGAAAGAGGAAGAGAAAGCAAGAGAAAAGGAGCTGAATGATCTGTTCAAAGTTGCTGTTAGTCAGCCCAAAGTGCCAGTCGGTATGTATTCCGTGATTTAAAACTATGGTTAGTATTTTGTTGTGATATGGATTGATTGATTTAGGCATTTAAATGGGATTGTGGTTTTCGTATAGGTGTCGATCCCAAGTCTATACTATGTGAATTTTTCAAGGCAGGGCAGTGTGCTAAAGGTTTCAAATGTAAGTTTTCGCATGATTTGAATGTTCAGAGAAAGGGTGAAAAGATTGATATTTACAGCGATAAGCGTGATGAAGGTAAGTTAATGTCATCGTTTGTATAGAAGCCTTGAATTTCTCTATCTCGTTGTGTCATTGATGTAAATTTGATAATGATTTTTTCTTTTTTTGGCGGGGTCATTGAAAATGAAGACACTATGGAGGATTGGGATCAAGAGACTCTGGAGAAGGTCGTGGAGTCGAAGAAGAATGAATATAACCAGAATAAACCGACTGATATCGTATGCTGATTTTTGCCTCTGGAGTATACGTTTCCTTTTTTTTATTCCTGTTAAAGTTGGCATGCCTATCAAATTTTTAATTCCTTCCAATTTCTAAGATATAATGGGCATGTTCTCATTTGCATCATTTACATTGCTTATCGTTCCCATAACTGATGAAAGTGATGAGAAGCTGCAATGGTTATTTCTCTACATGGTTACCTTTGGCTCTTTCTATGTTCTCTTTCTGTACTTAGATTTAAATCTTATATCACTCCACAAACCATAGGAAAATGCTCTCTGTTGCTCTGCTTCATCGAGAATTGTCATCCCTTTCTCACCAATCAAGTGATGTTTGTGTGTGTTTGGGCGGGGGGGTTAGTGTCATTAGTGCAGGTGTAGATACTGTTTTAGAGAGACGGGGCTGCATCATTTACCTTTTCCTTTTCAGTTGCCGGGGAGGTGGACGGATTGAAAGAACCAGATATACATAAAATTTGTCTCAATGAGCAATCCAATATGCCTATACATAAAAGAGACCTGTATGTGTGGTATCAGCCTGGATTTCTTCTTCACATTGGTGTTTGCTTATTGTGATTTGTCACCCTATTGCTTTCAGTAGACCCCTTTGTAAAACGTAGCATCTATTTATTCTTTCTTTATATTGTTACACAGGTTTGCAAGTACTTTCTGGAAGCAGTGGAGAAGAAACAATATGGCTGGTTTTGGTCTTGCCCAAATGGTGGTAAAGACTGCCACTACAGACATGCTCTTCCTCCAGGATATGTTTTAAAATCTCAAATGAAGGCACTTCTAGAAGAAGAGGCAGACAAAATTCCTATTGAAGAAGAGATTGAAAATCAGGTAATGGTCATGTTGGTTCTCATTAGCTTTTATATTGTCTCCCATCTATTCAAGTTCATTTTGGCAAGTTATCGGTGATTTTTTCTGAGTTTTTACTATAGTTCATGTGCTACTTGTGAAGCGTGCAAAATTAACGGCCTCAACTCCAATGACTCCTGAGCTGTTTACACAATGGAAGACGAAGAAGGCGGAAGAAAGAGAGGCTGGCTTGGCCGCAAAACGAGCAGAAAGAGCTAAGAATGATAGGATGAGGTATGTCTTAAACTCTTCTTTTATCTTACACTATGATATAGTTCGCTGTTTATGTCTGATTGATACAACTTACAATTCACATCAGTGGCCGGGAGCTGTTCCTCTCTGATTCAAGTGTATTTGTGGATGATGCTGAGGCATATGAAAATTACCAGAGGGGAGAAGAACTTGTGGTTACTGAAGAGAAGGTAATCCTGCTACCTTTTAAATGTTGCGGTCTCTAAAATTTGTGGGAGTTTATGATAGTGCTGGTCAATGAATCCGATTTCAAAGCTTTCCTTTTCCTTTCATCATTTTTATAATTGTGCGGGGAGGAAGAGCTTGCTCTTCCATTCAAACATCTTATGGCATACTTAAAGATTACTGTCAGAATCTCAATTTCTTCTGCATTATATCTTGTCCTTTCATGTTAACTATTGTCTCAGCACTTGGCAACCTTGTTACGAGTTTTAAAATGTTTTTGTTTCCTTTTCCTCCTCCATTAACTTGGAACTTTGTGAATAATTGGAGTGCTTTGTCATTTGCCTCTCTTGAATCCTACTTTTTTCTATTTGGTGGGGGTGCTAGGGTATGGGTTAAGACCTCTTTCCTTGGGTCTTCAAATGCCCACCATCCCTTGCTTTTGCTTGGCCTGTGGAGCATAATCAGTGCACTCAAATAAAGCATTGCTCTTGTGACATCCAGTCCTGCTTAAGGGTTGTGTTTCACATCTGTTAAGTTGTGTCAGTAAAATTTACTATTCACTGGCTTCAACTTTTGGATTGATTTTTGTACAGTAGTTAGTTCCAAGGCATGTTCTTTGTCTCCTTCCTCCCCTAAACACATTTTTACTCGCAAAGAGTGAACCTTGTGTGTTGTGTCCAGTTTATTTGATGCCTCGCACTGACTTCTCATATCAATGTGAGTTTTGTGTATTTAGGAAATGGTCAAATGATGATTAGTTGTGCTCTTTCTATAATGCTTTCATGGGCTTCTGGAAATGCTCAAGAATTTGGGATATTTTCAGTGCACAAAACCCAAAACATGAATCTGTAACAGGTTAAGTGCATGTATTTTGAATGTTTTATTTTATTTTTTTTAAAAAAAGTTCAGGTTTTGGTGTTTGATGGTCTATGGTTTTAGGAAATGGTCAAATGATGATTAGTTGTGCTCTTTCTATAATGCTTTCATGGGCTTCTGGAAAAGCTCAAGCATTTGGGGATATTTTCAGTGTACAAAACCCAAAACATGAATCTGGAACAGATTAAGTGCATGTATTTTGAATGTTTTATTATTATTTTTTTAAAAAAAGTTCAGGTTTTGGTGTTTGATGGTCTTTGGTTTTTCTGGTCTAATTTCAGTCCAAGGTCAATTCAGCAGCAGTGCCAAGCACATCGACAGGGGCAGTTGCTGATACAGAAGAGGACCTACCTGACGAGGATGAAGATGATGACGAGCTGGATATGGATGAGCTAAATGAGCTTGAAGCTAGCTTGGCAAAAACATCTGTTCAAACCCATGGGCCAGGTATTAAGGCGTCATCTTGAGAGAGAGAGAGAGAGAGGTGATGATGAAAATGTCAATTTACTACCAAGTGACTAATGTGAGAATACCAAATTTACCAATGTCAATGGAACTGATCCACATTTCAAGTTGGGGCATTTTTCTGCAAATTTACCGAAGTCGATGGAAATGATAAGTTGGGGCATTTTTCTGTTATGTTGTTCACTTCTGATATGAAGATTTTATCCAATATTGATTGTTTGTGGATCTTGTTTTCCCATCAATACTTCACAGATTTAATAAGTCCATTCCAGCTGATAAGAAATGGCAGTAGCCTAAGATACGGAGGCAGGTTAAGGGTCTGTTTCTTAACGTGTTTGTTAACGCGGCTGTGGCTGTGTTTTAATTAAAACGCAGTTTGCAGTGGTTTAGTAATGAAAAAAATTGATTTACTGTGCATGGATCCCACGTAATTTTTGAAGCTGAAATGTTGTAAATGAAAAGCAGGAAAATCCTGCTTTCTATTTACTGTGGATGCTAGTGAACAGTGCAATTAGCATGAACAGTGTACACGGTACACTGTTCAAGTGAACAGTGCAGGAGAATTGTACTGTTCACGTGAACAGTGCAATTCACTTGCACTGTTAAAATAATTTTTTTTTTCGTGTGTGTTAATTTTATTAATATTTAAAAAAAAATTAGTTTAGAGTAAATTAAATTTATTTACACCGTGATATAAACAATATTTTTTTACTGAAAAACAAGTATAGAGTGCATTAAATTCACTCGCACTGTAATATCAATTTTATACTTGATAATATTTTATTTAATTGTATTATTAAATAATTTAATGGAATAATAAAAAATATTTTATATAAAGTATTATTTATTTCATAATGTAATATGAGTAATTAATTCTACAATATTTAAATTTAAAACTATTAATATTAATATATATTTTTTAAAATTATTTTATAACTTCAATTTTAAAAGTATTTTTATCCAAACATATCAAATTAATTTTTTTTAATTTTAATTTTAATTACAGTTTTAACTAAATATTTATTTTTTCAAACTAATTTTAATTAAAAATATTTTTTATAAAATAATTTTTTTCAAACAATAATTACCGTCGCAATATCAAACATAGTTTTAGTATGGTAACTTTCGAAGCCGCCATGTAGGCGCACTTTGCTGCAAGATTCTTCTTAGGACTTGCACCAACAATCCTATTTTAGATGAGTGGCATGCTATCTCATAGCAAAGAATTGTACACAGTACACCTGAATTGCTGGCATTTACTGCATTGATAATAAGAAGTCGATGATCACCATTGATCAGTAGTCATCGACGTGTACAAAAGGACCATTTTGGGTTGCTTCTTTCCATTCTTTTATTCTATTGTTGCTGATCGACTCTGACCTAGGAAACGAAGAAATTTTTTACCTCCTTGACATGACTTTTAGGACCTGCACAGAAGCTTCACGGGGCAGACATGATGACATTTAGGGCATTCCATGTCTATTTTCCCATGTTAATCACTTGATCTATTGATTGTGTAATAAATCTTTGGAAAACATCCAAGTCTAATTAAAAGAAACATTCAAGGGCTGGCTTAAGTTTTAAGGCTAGATTCAAACGACCAGCACTCTCTCTTAGGCAAGCTGACATCATTTGTAAATATAGACAAGAATAAAAGGACAGAAGACACGTAGGCCCTCTTCAACATCAAATTGAATTGCTCGGCTGGCTACTGCTAAGAAGCAGGTTAAAGCAGTAGACATGGATATGATTTATTCTTTCGTTTTAGAGTAATGTCAATCACGTTTTGAAATTGTTTTTGGGATAATTACAAAGCTCCAAAGCGTGAGTCTGCCGGGGCATATTCAAAGCAATTTTAAATTAGTTTGTCTGCTGTATCACATTGAACTTCATCCTCTTAGCGCGAGTTAAGTCAGATAAATTAAACGAAATTAACCATTAAGAAAGTAAAAGTGCTGTCATTTTAAAATTGATTTTCAAAGCGTGGGCAAATTCTCTGCAAATTCACATGCATTGTATTGGATCATGCAAGGGTTTGATATGATGCTGAAAACAATCAGTCTAGGATTCTTAAGATTCCCTTTTTGTATTTTAAAAGTATTTTTTTTAAAAGTTAATTTTTTTTTCTTCAAATTAATTTTGTTTTTGATGTTTTAATGTGAAAAATAATACTATTTTAATATATTTTTTTAAAAAAACCTCTTATCCTACAAGTATGGAGTAGATTTCGCGTCTAATTGAATTGATGACTCGTTCTGACATGGGGGGATGATGCGAAGGGATTGAAGTAAAAGAAACTGTTGCTTGGCTCTAGCCGTATCATACTCCTCCATGGAACTCAATTCACATTGAACCCGCATGTAGAAAAAATATCGGTATCGGACAGGATTAGAAAGTGCAAGAGCATTAATCTTAATGGACCCACAAATCCATCTCAATCTAGTCAAGTCCCTTTGAAATAAATTATCGTCCTATCAGGAATCTGCAAGTGTGAGTCTAGCTTGGCTTTCTAGACATGGGATTTGAGGATCTATTTTTCCACACAGAAAACAATGGAGCATGGACCCGGGGCCGGAAGCCAATAAGATGAATACTTTTTTTTTTCTTTCTATATACGTATTTTTCTCTTAAAAAATAATATAAATTATATTTTAAAATTTTATTTAATAATTTAAAGTAATAGGTAAAAATTATTTTTTATATAATATCATAACTTTGATAACAATCACACGAGTTTGAATATTATCATCTTTATTTATTTAATAAAAATTAAGCATAAAATAATATGAGTTTGTGCAAGTTTCAAGCCTACAAAACTTTCACCTGAAATTATGTATTATAGAATAATATAAATTATATTTTAATATCTCACTTAACTATTTAAATTATTAGATTAAGAAGGTATTTTAACCTAGTCAAAGAATCATCTCAACCCAATAGCTTAAGCTGTTAGGTGAGGTCCAGGATATGATTTATATTATTCTCTAACATCCCCTTCAAGTGAAAACCCTTTAGACTTGAAACTTGCACAAACTCATTTTACCTTTTGCTTAATTTTTATCAAATAAATAGGGATGGTGAGATTCGAACTCGTGACCGCTTGATCATCAAGACTTTGATCTAATATCAAAGAATCATTCCAACCTAATAAATTAAGATATTAGGTGAGGTAGCCGGATATATTCTTTAACAATTCTTACATAAATATTGATCACGCTCAAATTCCTACTTTGAACGTTGATTCTTCAACAAATATTGTAGCCTGTAGCTGAGCAGTGAGCGAAATGGACACCAACATGACATACAGGGCCGGTTCAACTTCAAGTCAATTTGCCTGGCTGGCTTCTATCAAGAAGCCAAGTCAAACAATTGGCAGTGATAATTGGATACTCATGTCTGATGAGATAAATGCCAGCGAGTGTTAACAGAGCATGCAGAGAAGGATCTTTCCATTTTGA
>Ga0325401_1004081_pt1 | contig 13653 bp, 8 predicted proteins | sample PopdelMetagenome_FD_205666 | JGI IMG/M metagenome (GOLD analysis project Ga0325401, IMG submission 205666) | Populus deltoides microbial communities from Bellville, Georgia, United States - Xylem-PdKOR-R2 | ecosystem: Host-associated > Plants > Phyllosphere > Stem > Wood/Secondary xylem | place...
TCGCTTCAATGAAATCGAATAACACTAGCAGTTGAATAAATAGCAAACAAAGGTCAAAGCGTGCTGTCAATTAATGAAAAAAAAAAGGTGTAAAAACACAAAGAAAATAAGAACGCAAAAGATAAATCGCAACTGGGCAAATGAAAGTGTTATTGATGAAAAATACATTGAAGTTGGATTGGTTGGGCACATGCAGCTTGGAAAAAGATATGTGTGAACAATGAATTACCACAGTACTATGAAAAGACGTTACAAATAAAAACCACTTGTTATTGCAAGTAAGCATAATACAGGCAATTATACAGGCAGGCCGAGAAAGTTAAAATTAAAAAATTCATGCCAAATGAAGTGGAGTCGTGCAAGAAAAAAAAGGCTAAAGCAAAAATATCTACAAAGGCTAAACACGTGAGTTATGAGTGTTTATATTGGTAGAAAGAAGGGTGCTAGTATAGCTAGAGCAAAAACCAATCAACAAACTGTTAAAGGTGCTGATACTACAGTATTAAAAGATAATATTCAAGATTATGTAGTTTTTTTTATTACCTTATATATATTATGTCTATTACCTAGTTTAGATGATCATGTAATTATTATTTATTTTCGTCATAACCAAGGATAGAATCAAATTTAGTAATTGTCATGTTAGGAACTGATTCTAATCTATATATACTTGTAACTCTGTCATCAATAAAGGTATGATTGAGATATTATACTTATCTAAATTTATGATCATCTTAAAACATTTCGATGAGATAATGGCTCAGAATACATGTCCAAAGACATGACACATTATTTATGTTATAATGGCATATTACATCAAACTAATTGTGTTGGTACACCACAATAAAATGAAGTCTCTAAAAGGAAAAATCGTGATCTGCTTGAAAAAACTTGTGCTATAATGTTACAAATGCACGTTCTAAAAGGGTTTTGGCCATACGATGTTCTTACAGTCGTCTATCTCATAAATTATTTACCCAGCCGCGTGCTAGATTTTAAATCTCCTCTTGAGGTTTTGCAGGTTACAAGTCCCAAATTGGCACATCTAAAAGTATTTGGATGCTCATGTTTTGTGCACTTACCCTCATCAAAACGGGTCAAGCTTGACTCCAGAGCTGTTAAATGCATTTTCTTAGGGTATTTCAAACACAAAATGGATATAGATGTTATGATCCCTCATAAAAGAAAATGTATGTATCAAGAGATGTTACATTTACTGAAGATGCTCCTTATTACCCTGCCATAGGTCAAGAAGAGGATGATTTAAACTTGTTTCCACTGCCTGGTTCCAGTTATTATGATCAAGATGTATGTTCTCTGCCACAACAGGTTCGTGAAGTTAGAGTTTAGCCTGGTTTTAATCAATCTCCTTCCACCACTGTTGAGGATTTTTTGGGTGCATGTCTAGCACTTGATGTTCTTCAACTAATTATAAAAGCCCCTGCTATTCAAGGTGATGAAGTTCCAAGAAGAATGTCTTACAGAACCCGTCAGCCTTCTCCTAGATTACAAGAGTATGTAACATATAATGTCAAGCATCCAGTCTTTAAAGTTCTGTCATATGATAAATTGTCCCAAATCACAGACCATTCCTCACCTCCATCTCTGAAGAACTGTGTGGCAGTAAGCTATGACAGAAGAACTATGTGCACTTGCTGATAATCATACTAGGAGCACCATGTCGCTTCCTGCAAGTAAACATGCAGTTGGTTGCCGCTGGATTTTCAAAAAAAAATTCAACTCAGATGGAACAATTGAAAGGTATAAAGCTCGGCTTGTAGCTCAAGGGTTCTCGTAGAAATTTGAAATCGACTTCTAGGAAACCTTTGCTCCAGTTGAAAAAATGACTATTGTTCGTGTCTTGTTATCTGTGGCAGTTAATCGGGACTAGTCATTGTATCAAATGGATGTATGCAATGCATTCTTGCATGGAGAACTTGAAGAGAAAGTGTTCATAAAGCTATCCCCAGGACATCCACAGAGTCACTCTTATAATCTGGTCTGTAAACTTTATAAATCCATATATGAATTGAAACAGAGTCCACGAGCATGGCATGCCAAATTAAGTGTTGCTTTAAAGACACTTGGTTTCACAAGAAGTAATGTTGATTCCTCATTGTTTATTCAATAGAATTCTGCAGACAAGCTAATTGTGCTTGTATATGTAAATGACTTAATTATTACAAAAAGTAATGAAACCTCTGTTGTAAAATTGAAGACTAATCTGCGGCAGCAATTCTCCATTAAAGATCTTGGGAAGGTGAAGTATTTCTTTGGGATAGAAATGGCTACTTCAAGCAAGGGTGTTTTTCTTAACCAACAAAAGTATATTCTAGACATGCTACAAGATGCTGAAATGTTGCATACCAAGCCAGCTATTATACCTCTGGACAGCAAGATGCAGCTGGATTCATTAAGCAAACCTCTCCTGACATTCACTACTTATCAAAGGATTGTTGGAAAATTAATTTACTTGACTATCACTAGACCATACATTACATTTGTTGTTAGTTTATTGAGTCAATACATGCATGCTCCTATAGCTCAACATCTTGACATGATGAAGCGTATTATACGATACTTCAAAAGGAACTATTGATCGCGACATTATTATGACACGCAATGGACATACAGATATTACAAGATACACAGATTCTGATTGGGCAGGAAATGCATTAGGTAGACGTTCTACCACTAGATATTGCATGTTTATTGGAGGTAATTTAGTGTCTTAGAATAGCAAAAAACAACAGGTGGTCGCGCGTTCGAGTGCTGAAGCTGAATATCACGCAATGACATCTGCTTCATGTGAATTAATTTGGCTCAAGAATCTACTTGCAGATCTTGGTTTTTTCTTTCATACACCTATGATCTTATTTTATGACAATCAAGCTGCTATGCAGATTATTGTTAATCTAGTGTTTCATGAATGCACAAAACATCTCGAAGTAAATTGCAATTACATTTGCCAACAGGTTTAAGCTAAACTTATTCAAACATTCTATGTGCGCACCCATGACCAACTTGCTGACGTGTTTACCAAAATCCTACCATCTGGTCAATTTCATCATTTGCTCAGCAAGCTTGGATTAGTTAATCCACTAAATCCAGCTTGAGAGGGAGTCTTGAAGATTATAGTATAAGTTATAGATCCTTATAGATATTGCAGATACTAAAGATTAATGGTGCAGATACTACAGATACTGAAGATTAATAGAGTAGATAATGCAGTATCAAGAGACAATATTCAAGATCCTGTAATTATTATATTACCTTATATATGTTATGTCTATTACCTAGTTTAGATGATCATGTAATTATTATTTATTTCCTTCATAACCAAGGACAGAATCAAATCTAGTAGCTGTCATATTAGGAACTGATTCTAGTCTATATATCCTTGTAACTCTGCCATTAGTAAAGATATGATTGAGAGATTATACTACTCTGAATTTCTACATAAAGTAATGCAAACAGGAGCAATGTTTAATATCAAATAGAGGTTAGTTAAATAGACAGTTAGAAAAGAAGCATGTGTTAGTTATAAAATTTGTCTTGTCCAAACATGCTAGTATGGTGGTTGAAAATATGTCTAGAATCATGCCGATGTAGATCGAAAAAAATTTAAAACACCAAAAAAAAAACAGTAAAAGTTGATCTAAGGCTTTCAAAAGCCCACCTTGTTTTTGTCTTGTAATAAGACATTGAATGAAACATTTCAAAGCAAATACATGCAAAAGAAACATAAAAAAGAGGAACTTGTGCATACCTATGCATCGGATGATTTGTTAAAGTATATGCCCTATATATGTGGTATTAACTTTATTCACACACACACACACACACACACACATATATATATAAAGATTTATTTATCTTTAATATTCATCAAATATTGATTAACTAATTTAATATTTGATTAATAAATAAAGTTGTTATAATTATGAAATTCTATTGCATCAAAACATTATTCCTAAAAATTACTGGTCAATGTTCTATTAAGATTGGACATTAATTAGAATTATTGAAACTGATACATATTATATTATATCCTTTATGAAATAAAGTAGTTGTTCTTATAAACTGAGATATAAGAGATACCTAGAACTAATATATAAATGCTTATCGGATGACATATACACTGAACTAACCCGCGTGAAAATTTCATATGAAAAGATCACTTGTGTCTATGAAAAGGCTCACATGACGGTTATGTAAGTGATCATTAAACTTGAGATCACTAAGTTACCTTATATAGGGAGTGTTATTTTTTTTATCATCCTACTATATGTTGTATTTTTTTTATCATCCTACTATATGTTGTCCTAATCAAGGGTAACAAATAGATAGATATTGAGTATAACATGAACTATATGAAAGTATTTAAGTAATCAAGAGAGGATTCATCACCTTCGGTGAAATAGAAAAAATATATCATTTATTCTTAAATAGTATTTATTGTAAATCCTTATGTAAGGTGGAATGAGATTTGAAAAGAGTTTTAAATCTTATTCAAAGAATCAATTACTATAGTTTTGAAAACAAACATGATTTAACAGAGTAGACACACTTCATGCTATAATTTCTAAATTAAAAAATTGTTGATAAAAGGATAACAATTACACTGAGAAAATAGTCACTAAAAAATTAAGTCAAACCACTTATGACTTTTCTAATATTTAGGGGATCATGACAGGTTACTAGGCATCATACTTGATCTTTAAATATAAATCAATCAATTGTAAAATTAATAATAAATTAATTTGTTTAATTTATTTAATCCTATTTTATTTACAATTATGATTTATATTTAGGTCAACTTATTAGGGATCATAATGGGTGAACACATAAGAATTATTGGTTAGAAATTAAAATGAAATGATTAATCAAGTGTGACTTGATTATAAATAAATTTTAGAAATTGAAGACTAAAGTGTAATTTATATAGGGAATTACAATTCTAGACCTAGAAAAAATAAATAGCGACTTGATTAATAAATTTATAAAGCCTAAAATAATATATATGATATTATTTAAGAGGCAAATTGATATTTTATCATTTAAAGAGCTTTTTAGGTTTTTTATAAATAGAAAGTCATGCCTCTTATTTCATATGCATGGTGAAAAAAGTGAGTGGAGTACAATACTGAAATACCTAAAAAAAAAGGTAGCACTCTAAAGTATATCAATCTCTCTCTTCTAAAATGGTTTAGGAGATTTCTCACTAGTGGTTCGTGTGGATTACAATTCAAGGTCAAATAATTGAACGACTTTTGGTTTGTGACAACCTAGCATTTGAAGCAAATAATCAAAGCAAAAAACAACATTTGATGTTTAGGTAATTGACACGATCAAAAGATTGATGTCTTATCTCAAGTACAGGAGTATCGAAATAATAAATAACCCGGCAAGATCGAGGTCGAACCATAGGGAGGTGAACTATATAAAATTATAAACAATTGGACGACTTTTGGTTTGTGACAACCCAGCGTTTGAAGCAAATATTCAAAGCAAAAAACAACATTTGATGTTTAGATAATTAACACAATCAAAATATTGATGTCTTATCCCAAGTGCAGGAGTGTCGAAGTAAGAAATAACCTGGCAAGACCAGGGTCAAACTACAAGGAGGTGAACTATATAAAATTATAAACAACAAATGAAAAGGAGTTGAAGAGAACTTTTGAGATGTGATATTGATGTGAGTATTAATCAAAGATAAAAGCAACTGTCAAGTTTAGAGGATCCACTAATAGTATTAGAAATAAGTATAGTATAAACTCTTTTTATTAATCAACTGGAAACCACACACAAAGGAGGTTCCAATCAGATGATTTATCCTTAATAGTTCATTATAAATTTTTAACATGATCATATTAATTATCTTATTTTAGTAACACCATACTTTTAAATATTGTCAGGAATTCATGATGTTAACTTATGTTAACAACAAATCAAGTTCCTTTCATAGCATAGATGTCGGTTATACCATACAGTAGGCTATGAAAGTGCCAAGTATTTGTTGTACGAAGGGTTGTACAACATAAATCTAGATTAATCATTTAACAAGCAAGGTATTAAGAATTAGTAAGATAAAAAGATAAGACATGTTAATAACAAACTTTCTTGGATATAAACATTGAAATCCATGTTGAGTTTATATTATACCTATTCTAACACCATTAATGTACCCTTTTCACCTTGACATAATAAACTTAGCTAAACATAATGAAGAAGAAAAACATAAATAAACTAGATAAGAACATAGTTATAATGAAAAGCATAAACAAGAGATTAATGAAAGCAAAACTTAAACACTACAAAAATACAAAGAAAGAAAGCAAAAATATGATCTTGATCTGAACACCAAGATGTTTAAATGTATGGCAAATGCCTCCTTTTATAGGCTAAAATTTAAAACTATTGATTTGATGACTAATTATTGAGTAGATGGCCACCTCTTGACTTGATGACAACCATTATCTTTTTATCTGAACAAAACATCATTGCTAACGTCAGAATTTGAACTGATAGTCTTCATGAAAGTTTTGTGAATTTGTCTTAGCTTTCCAACAAAATAAGAATGAGCTCATTTGGACTTTTAGAACTCGAGATATGGACTGAACACTTAACAATGTTTGGGCTGCAGGACAAATTCTGACTTCTCTTTTGTTGCTATAATTTGAACTTGAAGACGACCCTTTTGAATCTTGGACTCTTCATGAAAGTTTTAAGCCTATATCTTAGCTTTCCATCCACATAAACTAGACCTAAATCCATGTTCTACAGCTCCAGTTATGATCCAATAACCGAATGATGTTCCATTTAAATTAAACCAACATCTCTTCTTTAAGCTTAGCCCTTTCTTTGTCTTTTCACTTATAGTTAAACACATCAATCAATCCTTTAAATTATGAGATATGCTTGCATGCAAAATGAGCATTTACCATAAATTAAAGATATCTTATGTTATTAGACTTATTATTATAAAATATGCTTAAGTTGGGGAATTTAATGATACTTTAAGTACAATATGATGATATAAAACCTTGATAAAAAGTGCATTTTTAAGTACTAATCAGTAATCTTCACATAAAACCCTAAAACAACTCTATATTTGTCTAATGGGATCCTTAGGACTCCTGAAAAACTTTAAATTTACCATTTTCACTATGTTATATGTTTTAGGAAACCCAACATGATATTATTGTATGTATTTTCTTTCGAGGTGGAGGCAAAAAATCATGGCTTGATTGTGAAGTCATGTCTTTGCTGAGGGAGTTTTGAAGCTCTGAACTAAGAACATTATAGAGAAAAAAAAGATAAGAAAATGGAACGAAAATGAATTTGGCAATCAGGATATGAAATTGCTGCATTTTCAGAATCATCTTTAACAATTGGAAAAGGAAAGGGGTAATCATTATCTAACTTAGCAAGAGATCACATAATTACAGGGACTAAGCTTAGAGCATTGGGAAGTAAGTAAATATGTTGAAGCAATTTGGAGACAAAAGTCTAGACAGAATTGGTTAAGACTTGGAGATAAAAACACAAAGTTCTTTCATTTGACAACAAATATCATAAGAGGAAGAAACTACATTACAAAGATTCATTACAAGGAGGTCACACACTACTCCACATGCCATTAAAGGTGCTGCTATTATTTATTTTTCAAATATGTTCAAACAATTAGACTCTACAAAGCTAAGGATGGGTTCAACAAACTTACTTTTGCTCAGGCTATTGAGTTAGAACAAGAGGTTACGATGGAAGAAATTAGAAAAATAGTGTGCAATTGTGATAGTTCAAAGGCACCTTAGCCCTAACGAGTTCACATTTTGTTTTTACAAAAAAAGCATGGCCATTGATTAGGAATGAGATATTTGAATGGAGTCTAGATTTTTCAAACTTGGAAAATTGCCTAAAAGTATTAACATTTCTTATATGACCTTAACACCTAAAAAAGCATAACCAATAACATTCTATAAGTATAGACCAATTATTTTCATTCATGGCTTGTACAAAATTATTGGTAAATTGCTCTCAGAGTACAACTCTTATCAATCCATATCAAACAACTTTCATATTAGAAAGACAAATTTTAGATGGCTTTATGATAAATAATGAAGTAATCAATGGAATCAAGAGAGGTGATCAAAATAGGTTTCTTCTAAAAGTGGATTTCAACAAAGCTGTTGAATCTGTTAACTGAGAGTACTTAGAAGAAGTAATGCAGTATATTAGGATTGGAATCAAATGGCTATCTTTAATTCACAAATATATTTTAGGATCTCAACTGGCCATTCTCATTAATGTTTTTCCAAGCTAAGAAGTTAGAGTTTAATGTGGTCTACGACAAGATGATCCTCTCTTTTCATTGTTGTTTGACATAGCAATTGAAAGGCTATCAGTTCTATTTCAAAGGGCTTCGTTTATAGAATACTTTAAAGGTATTGATTTTGGAAATGGAAAATTTCTCAGCCACCTCCAATATATAGATGACACTTTGGTGTTTATGCAAAATGAGTACAACTCATTAATTCATGTGAAAAGGTCTTTGAGGTGGTTTGAATTGGCATCATACTTGAAGGTTAATTTCTATAAAAGCTCTTTAGTGGCTATTAAGCTTAATAATAATTATACAGCTAGTATAGCAAATGCAATATACTTAAATGGGACACATTATCGATCTGATACTTAGGACTTTCTTTGGGTACAAACCCGAGAAGACTTTCCACATTTGCATTTAAACTAAATAATGGCTTTTAGAGAATTCTTAAACACTCAATGCATAAAATAACAACAATAACAACAATAACAACATAATGGAAAGGGAGGGATGTGTTCATTGAGTTATACCCTCTCAAAGTTAAATGTTTACCTTATTTAATGATGTTGCTTTCTTGGTATCTTTTCTTGAGTTATGATGGCAACTATCAATTAGTAAAGGGGAAGGAAGATGATGGCACCGTTGAAATGTTGCTGACAGGACTATTGTTATTGTTGTTGTGGTGACAATGGAATTGAATAAAGGATTGATGCAGGTGCTTAGAGAGGGGTACAAAGATGGAAGTTCAACTTACTAGTGAAAGGCAGTGTGGGTGTGTATCTAAGAATGGGTAGAGGGCTGGTAACAATGGTGAAGATAGGTGGTTGAAAGGCAATGTCTTTTTCTCTCTTTTTTCTTTAAAATTTATTTTCCTTTTATATCCTCAAAAGGGTAGGTAGTTGTGAAATCATTTGTGAGTTTGAAGGCATTTTTCCAAAACTAGATCATAAAGGATTATTTTCTATTTTTACCTCTAATCTACTAGGAGACGGTTCGTCTCTCTTGTTCTTATATATTCCCTCTCCCTAAATGTCTAACAAACTCTTGAAACTTTTAGAAAAAAAATTAGGAACTTCCTAACTGGAATTTGGTTGAAAATGGCTGACTAGGAATGCACCTTCCATAAATTAACCATGGAAAATGGGAGGTTAATGAAGCCAACCAAACAATAGATCTTATAGAGGGGATGTCATTCTTAAATTAGGATCAAACCATCCTTGATTTGGTGGCCTGTAACTTTGTCACCATCGATCCAGAGTTAGGAGTAACACTGCCAAATTTTACTAAACCAGACAAGGCTGTCTTAAGACAAAACGTTGAGGGCTTCTATATGGCAAGTGGGGCATAAACATTGAAAACAAATGGCACAACCTTGTAAAAAGGAATCTTCTCTTTCAAAAGGTGGTGATTAGAGCCCCTGAAGTGGTCTGAGATGTCACGTTCATTTGCCTAAATATGACAACTCAATTAGCCATTTTGGCTAAAGAAGATAACATGCAGGGACCAAACATCGTGTTACTCTTTCCATTCATTAACAATGAGTGACATGCCATTCAACTTAAACCTTAGAAATTAAGGTTTTCTAATTGGAATTTTGTAAACTTCAATTTGGTCCTTAATGTTTCCATTTAAGCTTAAACATCCTTAATTAAGATAAAACTGATTAATTTTATATAATTAGGCTCTTGCCAAAAATTAATTGAAATCTTTCAAGTTTGGTGCCCTTTTCAAAGTAGCCCCTGGTTTTTAATTTGTTCAATTTAGTCCTCAATTAAGCCTTAAACTTTGATTTTCTTGGAATTGAACCATTGATTTCACCAATTTGGCTTTTTAAAGTTTCAATTGTGTCCCTAATCTTCTAATTTTTGCATATTGATATAAATTAGGCCTCCAAACTTGATTTTCCTTCAATTGAGTCCTTGACTAACTCTTTAAAACCGATTAAAATTTAGATAAGTTCTTGAATTTAATTAATTCTTCCAATTTTGATCAAGTTGGATTTCAACCTTACACTTGTTTCAAATCAAGTCTTTCATCAGCCCATCTTGTCAATATACCCTAATTTGTTATTCTTTTATTATTTTGGTTTTTTGCAGCTCAAAGATTTATCTCCTCGTGTCCTGAAAATATTTTTGGATTTTTAATTTTTTTAGATTTTAAAATAAAAAAATGTATTTTTTTTAAAAAAATTATTTGGGTCCAAATTCGGTTGTGACATATAGGTGGAAAAAAAAAATTTTATTGGATGACATGACAGGTGTATAGAAATATATCTATATATAAATCTAGTGCGAAGGGTTCGAATAGTGGATTGGATGCAAATAGAAAAATTGAGAATGATTATGTTGATGAGTGTGACATATGTATATGTTCATAAGGAAATGATGCATAAACAAAGTTTTTATTATCAAATTATAATTAATTTTGAATATTATATATTGACTCCCTAAGAACCAAAAGGTAAGAAATTAATTTGAACATTGTGTTTGCAAGTTTTTTGATTCCTTATACTCTAGCTTAATGAAGGAAGATCAAAGTGTAAGAAATAAATTTTAATAATCTTGTATTTTTTAAAAAAAAATACCTTGATTTTCTGATTTCAAGGCTCAAGAAAGCTATTTTATGTGTGGAAATTATGCGATGTTACATAATATTTCATGACAACTTATTTTTGGAAAACCACCATAGAAATTATGGGTGGTTTTATAAATTTCTAGTTTTACTTCAGCTTATAAAAGGAGTGTCTTTCCATAAAGAGAGAATGGGGGATCAAAAGAAAGAAAATATTCAGAAAAGAAAGAAAGAAAAATAGTAAACAAAAGTGAGAAAAAAAAGAGAGAAAATAAGAGAAAAAATAAAAGCATAGGAACAAAGGCTGAAAAGAAAAGCCGGAAATAAAAAGAAAATGAGCAAGAACATCCAGAAAAGAAAGTTATATTTTGATTGAAAGGTATATCATTTACCCTTAATGAGATGGTATAGCTCAATGGACACACCCTTTCCTTTTAAATCTTTGCTTGAATGTTTAATGTTCATCCACCATAATTAATTATTGGTTTGATGAATAATGTATGTGTTTTAATATGTTTAATCACATTTTGAAGTAATATGCATGTTTTGATGAATATATGTTATGGTAGACTGTTAATGTAAGGTTAATAGTCTATTTAAATGACAACAAAATCAGTTTCAATGGTTAGGGCAGTCCTTGGAACTTTGTTCGATTGAAAGTATATGTGTTGGTAAGCATGATTTATCAATATTGTGACCATTGGTTGTTACAGGTTGAATTTTATGTTTTTCAAGTCATATTCATGATAATTTTGAATGAAAATGGGTGTTAGAATCAATGTAAAAGTGTAATGTGTTGAAGAAATCTATTTTGAAGTTTTATAGTAGCTATTGGTTTAACTGTTGCATTTTATTTTTATTTTATTTTTTATTTTTTTTTTTGTTTTCTTGAGGCTTTAATAGTTCAAGGAAGTCAGTTGCTAAGTTTAAGCTATGTTTTCTGGGATTTGGCCATTGTTTTAGGTTTAAGGCATTTTTTGGATACATAAATTTGGTGTTCAAAGGATTTCATTTTGATTTCTTGCAAAATAAAATTATTGGCTTAACTTGTGTGTTTTGATTGAAGCCTATGCATATATATAAGTGTTCTCTTCTCCCTATTAATTCATTTGAGGTCTAGTTTGGATCAATCGATCCTTAATTCTTTTGAAGACCTGGGTTTATGCTTGAGGTTATTGGGTTTGATTCTTGGAATATTTTGCATATTGTTCCTTTTGAATAAGTCTTTAGCTTTAATTTTACATGGTTTAGCTCTATGTTCCTATAATTTTATGCAACCAAAAACCACCATTTCATCTTTGCAAATTATATTATGAACATGGGTTGTATTTAGAAAGCCCAGACCATATGACTAGGTTGAGCCTTTAAGATTTAAGATTGTAATTGGAAAAGCTAAAATTTGTCAAAGAAAAAATGCATTTATAAAAGAAGATATATTTTCAATATTAAAAAAAGCAAATTAAGCTTATATTAAATAAAATAACCACCCTCTCTTCTCTCTCATTTTTTTAACTTTTAATATTTAAGAATTATAAACTTATATATAAGATGTATTTCTATAATTAAAGGAAACAAAAATATAAAATATATTTTAGCTTTAAAATGGATAGGTTTGAGCCATAAAGTCATGGTCCACTTTATTGAGACATGTTTGCTTTAACTAATAGACAAATCAATTGTTAGAAAAACACAACAGAGCCTTAATAATAATCAGATAAATTAACAATGCAGCTTACCTTAAATAGGGTGTGTTAGGGGTGATATTTTCTTTCATATACACAACTAGTTCCCTTATACAAACTCTATATACCAGTTAGGACTCCTAGTAACCAAAAACACTATATGGCGACTTCAAACCTTTAAACCATAAAATGACAAGAATTTGTTGTTCTTTCCGCACCCAAATTCACTCCAGAAAGATGATCGTTGCAATGTCATACATGTATAACAACTAGAATATCATATAAACATATGGTACCTTGAATGAAGCATAAAAAAAAATTGAAATTGAAGATTTTTGTCATACGTATTATACTGTAAGAACATTTAGGAAGACATACTTCGAGGTTTCTCATCCATTACCAGAGGTTGTATTGGATCCTAGAGATGTAATTGTACTGCCCCCAAACCTGAAAAGCAGTGTAAGTTGACCAAGATAAAGTAAAAGAAAGAGAAGAAGGACCTAGTAATGTAAAAAAAAAAGGGTTGCCACACTATATTGCAACAACATCAAACAATATGGTTATAATTCCAAGACATGCTAAAGAGACAATGTTGCCCATTTTAGTGGTGACAATGGTGTTAGAGTATCCAAAAGTGTGAGATGATCAAGGGGTGTTGTTAGGAGATTTAAGGTATCAATAGTTGTTATGAGAAAAACCATGGGTGCTATAAGAGGATCTATTAGTGCTGTAAGGGGATCCAAAGAATTAAACAATATTGGTAGAGCTAGTAGAAATAATGCCTGTACATTATCCTCTACATCCTTAACAGGGATATATATATATATATATATATATATATTAGTTTAGAAATTTACATTTAAACAATCAATCTTTTTCTTTTAAATTGCACACTTAATTTATATTTTCTCAACATTAAACACGAAGAAGCTGCATTAAGTGAAGAATATGAAGATTTTTAAAATGTTATATGTGTTTATGATATGGTATATAAACATTTAAGATGTTAATATTGCCTTGATGTATACAGCTTTTAAAACATATTTTATTATTGATGTATTAATATTAATG
>Ga0325401_1004085_pt1 | contig 13649 bp, 8 predicted proteins | sample PopdelMetagenome_FD_205666 | JGI IMG/M metagenome (GOLD analysis project Ga0325401, IMG submission 205666) | Populus deltoides microbial communities from Bellville, Georgia, United States - Xylem-PdKOR-R2 | ecosystem: Host-associated > Plants > Phyllosphere > Stem > Wood/Secondary xylem | place...
ATTTCTGGGTAATTTTAAGAGTAAATTTTCACATGCATTTAATGTAAATCTCGTGCGTGCATGGATGCTAATCTTAATTAAAATTAAACCTAGAAAGTTAAAAAATAGAGCAAACCTCTTGATAACCTCCCAAGGATATCTCATTGTTATAGATCAATCCAGGGTGAAAAGTTCTTGTTTATTGTTATTTTAATTGTTGGATTATACAATATATACATGTTACAGAAATAATAGGATGGGCCTGTTATTATGATTTTCTTTATTTGAATATGTTTATATTTTTCAAAGCAGCAAGAGTGAGATGTATATGTGCTTAATTCAATTATTTTTTTGGTTTTTAAGATTAAGTGTGAGTTTGGTATTGTGCTATATAATGTTTTTTAAAAATATTTTTTTAATTAAAAATGTGTTAAAATATATATATATTTTTATATGAACACATCAAAATAATCTAAAAACACCTAAAAATATTAATTTAATGTGTTTTCATGTGAAAAATAATTTAAAAACACTTTAAAAAGCAAGTTGTAATGCTAACTAAGAAGAGATTATAAAACATGGTTGATATGTATTTTAGTGAGAGAAACTACGATGTCATTTGGTAATGCGGCCCAAACGATGTTTCACAAAAAATTAATTTTTTTTGCTTAAAATTAATTTTTTTGAATTGTTTTGATGTGCTGATATTAAAAATAATTTTTAAAAAAATAAAAAAATATATTATTTTAATGCATTTTCAAACAAAAAACACTTTAACAATAAATTGCTATCACACTCTCAAAACCTCCTTAAAAGCATCTCTAATAAGAGATACTATTTAGATGAGCTAAATTGGTAATATGGTTTTTTAATAGTATAAATATATTTTTTTTTGTTTATGTGCACTATAATGGTAAAAAACCATTTAGAAGAGCTAAATGTATTTTAATATATTTGATATTATTATTTTAATAATATGATATTACTCAATTGACTTAACGGGTCTAAAAATAACCCGGATGATTCTGAATCAACCCAATATTAAAAAATAAAATTTAAAAAAGATAAAAAAAATAACCCAAGTCAACCCGAGCGAGCTCGCCAAACCCATTACACGGGTCATGAGATCATGATAATCTCATAAAAAACAAATAAAAAAACATAAATTTAAAAAAATCGAAGGAAAAAAAAACTATTGAAGAAAAACATTATTTTAGCATTTTTACAAAAGATGTAGAAATAACATTTTTATAAAAAAAATAAAAAAATAAAATTTAATTTAATAATTTTTTAAAGTATACAAAACAAGTATTGAAAGGCCGAAACAATTTTTTTTTTCCTTTAGCATCTGCATTAAAGATGCTCTAAAGTAGCGGACGCTCACATCAGGCCATGCACGCAGGACAGGACCCTCTGGATCACGTAACGGAGCTCAAGTAGGAGGACCGGATTAAAAAATCTTAATTGACGAGGACTGAATTAATAAAATTATGAAAATAGAGGAACATCCGAGCTAATTAACCCTTGAGAGAGCCGAAAAGAACTTATTTCATCGAAAGGGTCGGGTGGGAGAGTATGTTTGGCACCCTGACGAAAATCCTACGAGTGGCAAAGATGCTCTCGCAAACCGAACAAAGCATCGAATAAGAAAGGAACCGAAGGGGAAGTGAATGGTATAAAACGGACAGTTGGTTGCACCTCGATTTCTCAGTCGTGTGAAAAAGCTCATTCAAGTAGAGGCTGATTTATTGAGCAGAGGTGAAGAGTGGTTTTGTAGTTATCAATAATTAATCAATCTAACAGGTATGGTATGCTGCCTTGTTTACCTCCTTTCATTTTCATAGATTCCTTAAAGATTGTCTCTTAGTATTCTAGTTTTCCGTGTTTTGTGTGTGTGTGTGTGTGTGTGTGTTATCGGGAAAATCCTATGTTGCTTCCTAGGCAGATTGTTATGTTCTCTTTCTGGGTTTGTTGACATCCAAGTGATGTTGAGTACCAACCAATTCGATGTAATGGACTGCTTTTGAGTAATTTGAATCTGTTATTGGGCATTTCTGGTTATTGATGAACTGGGTTTTTCTTCAATTTCAGGGTTAGTATCGACGTGAAGAGAATCTAATATAAATCTATTTGTGTATAATAATTGTTAAAAATGTCGATCGCAAAGCCTTTGAAGAAGGCAGTAGCTGCTGTCATTCTTGATTTGGATGGTACCCTTATTAATACAGGCCAGTTTCAGCACTTGGATTCATTTTCAGCTTTTACTTTCACCAACATTTCACTATCATATTTGTGATAAATATATATAAACACACAAGTTTTTCTTTTCAATTTCATAGAACAGATGGCATATTGGGCGATGTTTTAAAAGCTTTATTGCTCAAGTACGGAAAACAATGGGACGGGAGAGAAGCTCAAAAAATAGTGGGGAAGACACCTTTGGAAGAAGCTGCTATAGTGGTGGGAGATTATGAGCTTCCTTGTTCAATTGATGAATTTGTGACTCAAATCACCCCATTGCTCTACGATCAGTAATTAATCTCTACACTTCTGTCTAGTATTATTTAGTGTGGATATCAGATCTTTTGTCATCAAGATCTCAAAAATATTATCTAGGGGGCATTTGGTATGCAGATTCTTAGATGACTTCCTATAACGTGATTGTTGGAAATATAAAAGATGGGTGTACATGAAACACATATTTGACTTGTGTGTGGTTGATCATGTGACCAAATAGATGTGTAAAGCTAGGATAAGCACACTTTTAGATTCCCATTTTGTTGCCTCTTTTATTTTATTTATTATTTTCTTTTCCTAAAACTTGTAATGTCAGGACTTTATTATGGCTTACTATGATCAGTGGAAAATTTTGATTTCTGACTGTTTGGGACTCGTTTTGGCATTTGTCTCTCATTATATTACATGGTGACTGTTGTATGGGTTCTCTATCTCATATATTGGATGTAATTGAAACGTGTCTTTTATTAATTTGAAGGTTTTGCAACATCAAAGCTCTTCCTGGTGCCAATCGGTTAATTAAACATTTGAGTGGTCATAATGTGCCTCTGGCATTGGCTTCAAACTCTCCAAGGGCATATATAGAATCCAAAATTTCTTATCAACAGGGTAGGTTCTTTTAGGAAATTTAATGAAACCGATGAGTTTTGTTTCCTGTTTTATCTTTTGAAAATTAGCAAGTCTGGCATAGCAAAGAGTCAAACTTGACAGACATTTGTACTACTTGCTTGGTTTCTCACTTTTCATGCTTATAGGATGGAAGGAATCCTTTTCTGTCATCATCGCTGGTGATGAAGTGAGAGCAGGAAAGCCATCTCCTGAAATGTAAGATAAATTAGTTCACAATTTTTTGTATCATATATCTTGTTTAACTGAAAAATTCGTGTATGTTCTTTGATTCTGAATCTACAAGCTTGCCTTTCTAGATTTTTGGAAGCTGCTAAAAGGCTAAATATTGAACCATCCCGCTGCCTTGTCATTGAGGATTCTTTGTGAGTGAGTTTAATTCACAAGTTATTATTGTAGCGAGCCTTTTGATTTGTCCAACTTTCCTTGCAAAGGCTATTTAAGGAATATGCTTTTTCTTTAAATAGCGCAGTCCTAAATATTGGTTGGTGCAAAACATTGTATTACTGTCAAACAGTCTAATTCTGTCTGAATGTTTTAGTTGGCATAAGATTTGATAAAGAATTGGCATATCTTTAGGACCTGACCCCTGTTGCATCTGTTTTTAGTTTTCCACTAGGCTGGTGTTATTCCTACCCTATACTTTATTGAAATGACAAGTAACCTTATATTATATGTTTTTGTAATTATAAATAAGTTAGAGCATCAGAATAGCCCCTCTCTTTACTAAATATTTATAGCATAATTATATACTTGAAAAAAGAAAAAGAAAAAAAAGAAGTAATAATAGATGAATGCAAAATATTTAGAGATTTATTCTATCGAAAGATTAGTGAACTTTTTTTCCCCCCCGAAAAAGATGTAAGAACAGATGATGCCAAAATATTTAGAGATTTATTCTATTGAAAGATTAGTGAACTCTATTTCTAGATTATTTGCATTATGATTTTTTTCACCCAACTGATTGGTAAAATGACAGAGTATCCATAATGAATTTGTATTCCTAAACATTTATATAATATAGTATTATAATTAAGGAAACATATTAAAGAAGGTTATATTAGTCATGGGTAGAAAAAAGGTGGAGCGTGAATAACAGTGGATGGAGTGAGAATAACACCACTGTCAGCTGATGTTCCCTGCCTATGCATTCTACTTTTTCTGACCCAAACAACAATTAGAATGTTGTTCATTCTATTACGGAGTTCTATTTACTGATCCTGAAAAGTTTTTGTGTATGTTAGGCCAGGTGTTACTGGTGGTAAGGCTGCTGGCATGGAAGTAGTTGCCGTACCATCCATTCCAAAACAAACTCATCTTTATATAGCGGCAGATGAAGTGATCAACTCTCTACTTGATTTACAACCTGAATTGTGGGGCCTCCCTCCATTTGATGATTGTAAATCTCTGAAGACCTGGATCAATGTTGCAGTTTTATTTAACAAGTTTCTTTTCATCCTAGTTCTCTTGGGAATTTGATTTGTGATTGCAGGGATAGATTGTACTTTGCCATTAGAAATTTGGCATATAGGTGGTCCTGTGGTTAAGGGATTTGGTCGCGGCTCAAAGGTTCTTGGAATCCCTACCGGTATGGAAATTTCTGTGTTCTCTTTGTGTGTCACATCTGAATTTGTAGTTATAGAAACACATTTCAGTTTAGTGAGAATCTACTTCATTACTTATCTGACCTTGATGTCACACTTTGTTTCAATGAAATCGTGCATAAAGCTATGTTCTCTATGCCTGTTTTGCTTGATGACTCCTATTTCATATCAGCATCTAACAAGTTTATTCATTTATTTCAGCTAATTTATCTACCAAAGGTTACTCAGCACTTCTTTCGGAACATCCATCTGGTGTGTACTTTGGTTGGGCTGGATTATCAACACGAGGTGTTTACAAGATGGTCATGAGTATTGGTTGGAACCCATATTTCAACAACACTGAAAAGACAATAGTGAGTTTAACACTGAAACAGCTGATGATCTATTCATATCTTAATATATTCTTTAAATAGTTTGTGTTGTAGGAGCCTTGGTTGCTTCATGAATTTGATGGGGATTTCTATGGTGAGGAATTGCGCCTTGTGATAGTTGGCTATATTCGACCAGAGGTATAATCAACACTCATCTGTATCCTTTTTGAATCCCTTGCTATAATCACACTAATCGGTGTTCTTTTTACATCCCTTTTTTCCATCGAAGTCTTGTCTTCCCTTTTTCACTAAAGTTTGGGTTTGGAAAACTACAGGCCAATTTTACATCACTTGAGAGCTTGATAGCAAAGATTCATGAGGATAGAAGAATTGCAGAGAGAGCTCTAGATATTCCATTATACCTGAAATACAAGGATGACCCATATTTGAAAGGCTCTTCCCTGTGATCGTGGCAAGCATCCATAAACTTCATGACCCTTGAAACTTTTCCAGAGCTTATGTTGCAGACAGCATTTGCCCATTATAGAAGACAGTGGTTTGTGACCATATTGTATTCTCATTTCATGAAATGTTAGGCCCGTCTCATAATCACCGTGGGTGTAAAACTAAAACGATCGCCCCGAAAGCCCCCAATTATTGTTACTGATGATTTATGTACCGGAAAATTGTTGATAATATACTAAAATTATAGTTGGGAAGCATTTATGCAACCTAATGTTTGAGCCTTTAATACCATGAATAAAAACCCTTCCTCCACTAGTACTTCCAGATTCATCTAAATTTGATTACTCTTTTTTTTTTCTTTTCTAGTTTTCACATTTGAAGTGATTAGTCCTGTTTGTTTTATAATATTGAAGCCCGAGTATATTTCCTTTATGTTCTATAATATTGCTAATCTATCCTTAATGCGTGCCTTAACCACTAAAGTTTTAGTAATTCATATTATATAACTGATTAGGTTAGGTAGGGTATAATCATAGGCCACCTAATGGGGTTGTCTTTAAGGATATATTGTATTGTAGTTAGTGTTATACCACTATTCTTGACCAACCACTTAAAACATTTTTTAGGATTGTCTCCTACAAATTAATAAAGATACATTTTTAGGGTTTTGTTAGTATCTTTGATTTGTCCATTGCTTTAAAGCTGATAAGCACTAAATATACATAGTTACACTCTTTGAACTTTGAATAATTCCTACCAAAATCCACTAGTGAAAATAGAATCCTTATCAATGACAACATTTTATGGCATTTCATGCAATTTGATAACATCGTGAATGAAAACAAGGGCTACATTTGGTGTTGTGTGTGGATATATTGGTGTCATGAAGTGGTTCTATTTAGAAAGTTTATCCACGACTACTAATATTATTACGTAACAATTAGACGAAGGTAGTCCCTTGAAAAAATCCATAGGAATGGAAGTCCAAGTCTTTATAGTATTGGTAAGGGTTGTAATAACCTAGAGGTTTTGTGTTTTCTATCTTAGCTTGTTGGCAAATCTCATATTGTTTAATGTAGTCTTTAACTTTCAACTTCATTCCCACCTAATAAAAATCTCTCTTTGCTCACCTCAAGATAACTTGAATGACTTGCTACTAGGTTGTTATAAAGATATTGCATAATAGTTATTTTGTTTATATAAACCCTACCCTTATATAAAAATATTTCATCTTGTTTTAAAAATTTAAGGGGATCTAAGGTTTCATTTTGTAGAATATAAATTGTACCTCAAAATCAGTATAATAGCTAATTTTAAGGTCATATATCTAGCTAACTAAAAATGTTATAATAGCCTAGATTTCTCAATTCACCTCTTTTTCTTGTTTTCTACATAGACATCCACTATTAAGTTTTTCTTCTCAATCATGTATTCTATCACAAAGTCATATCCAATTAACTTAGTAATCCATTTTTGTTGGGTTAAGGTTTATATTTTTTTTTAACAGGTATTTAAAGCTTTGTTGGTATGTTTTAATCTTGAAGGATATACAAGGGGTCTCCATTTATGAACTGCCATAACTAGGGATAATAATTCCTTCTCATGAGTGGACAATGTTAATTCTTTTCCTTTTAACCCTTTACTAAGATAAGCTAAGGGTCTCTTTTTTTTGTATTAATACTAAGATAAGCTAAGGGTCTCTTTTTTTTGTATTAAAATTGCCGTAATCCCTTCTCTTAAAACATCACACTTTATTATAAATAATTTAGTGAAATCAGGTAAAGTCAAGACTAGTGGGTTGGTCACAATAATCTTTAATGCTTTAAAGGCCTTGCCTAATCAATCTTTATATTCCAAATGAATCCCTATTTTATAAGAAATTTAGTTAATGGACTTGCAATTGATCCATATCCCTTGATGAATCTTCTATAGTACCTGGTTATACCTAGAAACCCGTTTAAGGATTTTATGCTATTAAGCTTGGACCATCTAATCATGGTCTCAACTTTTTAAGGGTTTATTTTAACTCCTTCTCCGTACATAATGTAACCCAAATACTTAATTTCTTTATAAGCAAATATGCATTTAGAAAATATAACATAAAGTCTATGTTGGGCCAAAATCCTTAAAATCTTTCTAAGGTGTTCTAAATGTTCCTTCTCAATTATGTTGTTTTTTAAAATGTTATGGAAGAAAACCCTATAAAGACTTCATTGGGAAATATTTAAATACCTTATTCATCAAATCTTGAAAAGTAAAAAAGGTATTGGTTAACCTAAATAGTATGACCAGGAACTCATAATGGCCTTCGTGAGTCTTGAAGGTTGTTTTAGGAACATCTTTCAACATCATTATGATTTGATAATACCCAACCACAAGTCTAGTTCAGAAAAGTATTATGAATCATATATTTCATTTAGTAGCCCTTCTATTACAGGAATTGGGAACTTATCCATCATTATTTTCTTGTTAAGAGCCATATAGTTTACACACATTCTTCGTAAGCCATCTGATCTCCTGAGCAACAACATTAGAGAGAAAAAAGGACTTTAACTTGGCTAAATTGTGCCTAACTCCAATAATTCTTTTATAATTTTTTTATCTCATTTTTTTTTATAATAAGGAGACACACACACACATGAACATTGATAGGTGGTATCCCTTTCTTAGTCATAATAAGATGATCATGGCTCTTAGTTAGTGGCTACCCTTTCGGTTTTTTAAAAACTGTTATGAATTCATCCAATACATATTGTACCAATTTTGGCACTTGACCTCTATGTTTAAGGTCTAAATTTACAGCATTAATCCACATGTATTTTTCTTCAACTCTCATAAAAAAAATTTAGCCCACGATCAATATTTGACTTTGGATTCTTAAGCCACTTAATAAAACTGGAAGCCCATTGTATTTAAACCCTATAGTCAGCTTTGAAAAATCCCACAAAATAAGCTATAAATCTTTAAGCCATTAAACACTTAACACCATGTTGCATCCCCTTAGACGATTTATTAAGGCAAAAGTTTTGAATTGGACTCCCTGAACCACAAACTTGAAATTTGAAAAATCACCCTCACTGTTAATTCTAGTCTCATTCATAATTCTTACCATAATTGATTAGTGCCCTATTAGATCTATTCCCATCTTCTTATCTATTTTAGGGTGAATGAAATTATGAAATAAAAAGTTATTAATAATGGCTTTAACTCATATTGTTTATGAATTCTCTTTAAATCTTTCTAGATTGGAAGCCAAAAGGACTCCCCACCATAGCATACATGGATATCTTTGCTTCTTCATTAGTCATTATAAGTTCCTCCAAATCAATCAAGTCCCAAATTATCATCGATCCACCTTTTTTTCCATCTTAATCTACTTTATCAATTAAAAATAATTTTGTTTCTGCATAACTATGGCTTGAATTCCATTTAGCATTACATTTAAAACTTAAGCCCTTATCTCTCTCTCTTTTTCATTTGGGCAAGTGTCAATTTCTACATCTGTAAGTTAGATTTTATGTCTGCCCTAGGCTAAATAGACAAAAAGCCTTTTTCTTTGAAGTCCACTGGTATTGGGCCTCTAACTCTTGTGAATTACTACAATGTTTTCTTTCTACATTCTAGCCAATCTATAAGGCGTTACCAAATTATGAGAATTCATCATTCTTACCTAATCATGATCTCTTCCTTTAATTCTCCTAAGAAACAACTTAAACAATGTGAATTGGATAAGCCTCTAATTTTTTTCGAGATTAGTTCAAACTGAATCTTATAGCTTCCCATTATTGAGACTTGTTTCAAATTGATTAAGGCTTTTATAGGATCATTATAAGTAGATTGCTCAAATTGAATCTATATTGCCTTTATTGAATACTCTTAATTGATGATAATTCTAATTTTCTTAATCTCTTAAAACAATGTGATAACACACCCTTTCATTTTAAAGGGGTGTTTGAGAGTGTGATAGTGATTGTTTTTTAAAATGTTTTTTTCGCTTAGAAATGCATTAAAATAATATTTTTTATTTATTAAAAATTATTTTTTATATTAACACATCAAAATGATCTAAAAATATTAAAAAACTAATTTTAAGCAAAAATAATTTTAACTTTTTTTTAGAAACGCCATTTGAAACACAATTCCAAATGACCCCTAAAATTATCCATAAATATTCTATGATATAGGGGAGTATTGTGATAATTAAAAAATTAGGTTACCTTGTATAATTAGCTAATTGGGTCATTCTTATTAAATCAATAAAAAAATTAGTTTTATTGCTCTCGGTTGAGTTTATGGATCCCCAACCTGTTTTGGTTCCACCCAGTGATAGCCATTAACCGATGTTATTGATGTATTATGGGGAGACTTGTCTAGCCTCTATCCTTCATAATTTGATCAATCTTTACAGTAATGTGTTATAATTGTTGAACAAGTTCTTATAAAATCTTTTATTATGTTTATGGGTTATGTTGTTGTTCTTCCAATTGTTGTTTGATACTAACAATTGTTTTCAATAATTGTGACATCTTGATTTCATCAACGCTCGGTTTTAATACTAATTTTGTAGCAAACATGTAAAGTTGAAAGGAATAGGAATTGAAATCGATAATATTAACTAAAATGGAATGGTTAAATTTAATCAAACATTTTATTGAATAAAAATTAGTAATTACAAGGGTAAAATAGAAAAAAAAAATGTTTGGGCTATTTGAGGTAGTCTGACCTTCTACGATTGAGAATTAGCATTGAGTTATTCCATAAGAAGAGTTTTACTTAACTAATACTTAAATAAAAATAAACTCAAACTCAAATCTTGAATGAACCTAATCTGACAATTTGAATTTAAATGAGATGACAATTTGAATTTAAATATATAGAAGAGCTGTTTGATCATTGAATAAAAATTCGTAATTACAAGGGTAAAATAGAAATTAACAATTTACTTCACACAAATGCTTTATCTCGAGTATCATGCTTGAGATGGGATGGGTCGAATTGCCAAGGCCTGGAGGAACCGTTTATATACGTGACTCTGTATCTGCTATAGCCTTGTAGGCGAGCTTCAAGAGATAGCAACTGCCATGAGATGGGTGTGCACACTTGGGGACATAGGCGAAGGCCCCCATGCGAGCTGGAACATTTTTCTCTGCGATAAAAGGACGCCATCAGTTTGTCATATGGGTTCCCTGAAAATGGGAGTCCTGTCCTTTTTGTTGGCGTAAACATTTTTGTACATCAGCAGCAATTCCTCACTAACTGTAATGGTTACCACCTCACAAGTATGTTAGTCATTCACACAGATGCGCCGACAGGAAAAGTGATCTTAACAAGTAATTGAATTTAGGTGTTTCTAAGTTAAAATCTTTTTTATGTTTTTTGGTAGATTCATGAAACCACAGGAGTGACATTAACAAACTGGATTGACGAAGGGCTGAATCAACAAAACTGCAAAGGACAGAGGACAAACAGGGACGATACGCCAAGCTATATAATGGAAATTGATGTCGTAAAACAATTTTCATAATATAATCAAACAGTATCATTAATTGTTCTAGTTACCATGACTGACCAAAGCTGTCATTCCACACGCCCTTACATATCCTTCATAAATGCCCAACAGTGTTTACACAAGCGAAAACTTTACCGGGATAAAGAAGTACATCTTTACATCAACAATCTATGAGCCATAAACAAAAATGATCCTTGTTTCAGATTTGCCTATGGCTTCGTGGAAGAGGAATCCTTGTGCGCTGCTGTATTAATCTGTTTGGACAGATATGCTTCATAAATCTCCACGACAAGCCGGGGATCCTTTTCCACAAGCTCCATGTACTCCTCCCGCTTGGTAAGTTTATCCATGTTGTCAGTGATCAATGACAACGCTGCTTCAAGCATATGCTTTGCATTATGCTGATGGGCAAAGGCATAGCTCACGACTGAGTTTTCCCAGTTTAGTTTTGACACCAAAAACTTCTCACAGTAAGCCTTGAGATGCTTCACCTGATATTTTTCGGCCAATATTAAAAGATCATAGGCCATCTGCTCATCAAGGCACGCTTCAGCAGTGTAAAAATAGTTGACAAATGCACGAAGTGCATCATATGATACATCACTAATCTTGATGGTACCACTCCGGCTTTCTTCCATCTCGTTCTCAAGCATTGCCTTGAAGACTGGGGAACGGCTCACCTGATCACAAAAAAAAAAAAAAAATTAATCAGTGGTAAAAAACTAAACACGTGAGAATTTGGCATAACACATCACCAGATCATCTTGTCCAGTATGAAATGGACATGCGGGGATACCTCTTGTTCGGACTAAAACAGGAACAACTTGAAGGCAAAATTGATAAATTGTCTCCCATGGTTCGTCAGTTCAAGTTCTGTCTAGTTTGTCAGAAAACAGGCTACAATCTTAATGGGGCCGAACTTGAGGGATATCTCCCTCCCAACCTAATACGTCTCCATCAAGCTATTTGACAAACACAACCAGGCTTGAAATGGGATTTCTATTCCAGGAAGGTCATTGAACAAAAGTATGCAAATAATACTAGCCAAGTATGCATTTGAAATGAAAGCGATTATCTCACATAATTACAATAAAGAGAAAGACATATATATCTAGCAAGTGCCATGATCATTGACGAATCAAGAGATAGTGGAACTCACTCAATCAGGACAGGATCAATCAATAAATTGCAAGTCAATTACCATCTAATTGATCAAGAATAACAAAATTGGGAATTGAGTATTTACCAAAACGGCCTTATGAGCAGGGACTGGGACAGATGGCGCAGTCCCGGTAAGTCCATCATCGGAGGAAGCAACCAAAACGACATCGGTGAAACAAGGGCCAGCAGAGGAGCGGTGAGTGATGTGGTGATCGAGAGGAGACCAGAAACGCAAGAAGGCAACTTTAGCTTTGAGATCATCGATCTCTCTTTTAAGCTCTTCTTCAGTCTCGCTTGCTTCCTCATAACACTCTTTGCAAGTTCCAGCATCGCATCTGCCGTAGTACTCCTTACAAGAAATGCATCTCATCGTTTCGGAATCGGAATCAGTGTCACTTTCAGTCTCCACCCGGGAGGACGCTGTACAGCGGTGGCCTCTCATTATTTTTTGCTGGGTTTTGTGCAGCAAGAGGTGGGATGCCGTGCGATTGGGGGTTTTAATGAATTGGTGGTGGCTGGAAGCTTTGATTGATGCCTGATGGTGGCGTGAATGCGGGTGCTTTCGCTCACAGTGCAGACTGCAGAATGCGCATTTTGTTGGGACGAATAAAATAAAAATAAATGGGTATTCTTTATTTTAATCATTATTATTTTGTTAGCTCCGCTTTCTGTTTTGATTAGTTAAAAAAAAAAAAATCGCCTGTCCTTTTTTTATAATTTGTTTAAAAATAACTTTGCAACCTAAATTTTGCCGCGCGTAATACTTTATACGTTTATCTAAAAAAAAATTAATAAAAAATATTTCATTAATTATAAATTTTATTTTATTTTCTATTTAATCATTAAAAATCCTTTATATTAAATATTACTAGTGTTTCCATTGAATAAAAAAAAATCATAGGCATCTTCTTTCCCCGAGTATCAAACCTAGTCATCACCTTCTCTTCCGTTCGATTCCTCACCGGCCAAAAATATCCTTACAAGACCCTAGCTACTATTTATCTTTCTCTCCATCTACCAGCTATCAACCACTATCGTTAACGATAACAACTCTGTCATATTTAATAATCGCAACCCACACATTCACTAATCATAAGACTGATCAACTACTGTCATCAACAACTAGATCAGCTTAATTTGTCAATGACAACCCCTCCATATTAATATTCTTGTCCTTCTTACTAAGAACTTGTCATTGTTATTTGCCAAAATTAAAAACATAAGCTCAAAAGTCATCAAGAACTACATCTATCAACAACCAACTTGTCATTAAAAAATCTTACACAAAAACAACATTGTTTCATCTCTAACAATTCTTTCTTCCTAAACTCCCACTCATCTACTCTAGGAGTTCAACAATCATCATAACTGGAGCTTCAACATCAACACCAGTTGGAGCTATAATATCAGCAATAGTTGGAGCTTCAACAATGATGATAACTGGAGCTTTTGCAACAACGATGATAATTGGAGGTT
>Ga0325401_1004086_pt1 | contig 13649 bp, 8 predicted proteins | sample PopdelMetagenome_FD_205666 | JGI IMG/M metagenome (GOLD analysis project Ga0325401, IMG submission 205666) | Populus deltoides microbial communities from Bellville, Georgia, United States - Xylem-PdKOR-R2 | ecosystem: Host-associated > Plants > Phyllosphere > Stem > Wood/Secondary xylem | place...
TGCGGCCTAGACAAGGGCGGCTAAAATTAATTTTTTTTAAAAATTATTTTTTTAGATTTTTTTAATATATTAATATCAAAAATAAAATTTTAAAAATAAAAAAAATATTTTCATGTATTTCTAAGCAAAAAAATACTTGAAAAACAATCACTATAACACTCCAAATACTTATTAGAGGCAGACTAGCGGTTCGCGCGGCCATGAGCTAATCTAATTTTTTTTTATAAAAAAAATATTAAATCGATGAAATTATTTCTAAAAAATAAAAAAAATTGCATCATTGAATCGATTGAATTTTATAGTCTTAGCTAAAAAAAAAGGTAAATAAAATGAAAAAAATTGACAATGGAAAACAAGTAAAAAAACTCGACTCGAGCTCATCCAGGTTAGCATGTCAAATCTGCGACTTGGTCGTGACATTAAGGTATAAACTTGTCAGAAGTAAATTGAATAAAATCATGAAGTTAAACTAGGTTAACCCGTTAATCTTATGATAATGGGTATAAGATTGAGATAACTTCATAGAAAGAAAAGCGAAAAAGAAAAACACAAAGACCAATTCTCAATCAATCAAATGTTAAAAGATGAAATTAAAAAAATATATTTTTTAAAAAAATTAAATGTTGAAGGATCTTCTCTAATAATGAATAAAAAACTAATTGAGAAAACGATAACCCCGTAGAAAGTACAATGAAAAAAAAAATCCAAAACTCAATTCTAAATAAAATATTGAAGGAATAAATTGAATAAAAAATATAATCCAAAACAGATAAAAAAAACCCGTGACCTGAGTCCACCCAGGTAAGCATGCAAAATTTGTAACTTAGTTATGTTACTGAGGTAACTTCGTCGAACGCAAATTGAATAAAACTATAAAACTCAATCATCAAACAATCCAATTAATGTTGAAGAGTGATATAACACTGTTTATTTTCAAAATATGTGAGAAACCCAATAGAAAATAAAAAAAATAACGGAGTCCAATCTTCAATTAAATAAATGATGAATGATGAAACTGAAAAAAAAGCTTAAAAAAGAGAAAAAAACTAAGCAAACCCGGATAAATCTCTTAAACCTGGGTTAATCTCTCAAAATTGTAACTTGTAAAATCCTAGATTCGAGCTTAATCAACAAGCTCAATTCTCAACTAATTTAATGTTGAAGGATGGAACTAGAAAATATATCAATTTAAAATTTTTTACAAAGTAAAAACAATAGTAATTAAAAAAACAATTATCAAATTTGATAGGAAAACAAAAGCATAAAATGAGAAGGAAATACTAAAAATGAGATGAGGAAGAGGATGTTAATTTTTTTTATATAAAAAAACACTACATGAACTTTTCTTTCAACCATATTTTTATAGTGAATTTTAAAAGTTAAAAGGTTAAAAAATTTATTATGATCATAAAAAGAATTAATTTTCACAATTATTAATCTTTAATTAGCCACTATAAATCAATTATAATTTTTTTGTTGAAAAAATTGTTCAGATTTTTGAAGGGTTGATCAAATCTTAAAAAGAAGAACTGATCTTCAAGAAATCTTTGCATAAATTTTAAAGGATCATAAATTGTTTAAAGAGATCGTTGAGACCCCTACAAAATTTCAAAATTATTGTTTTCACTATGTTTATGTATTTAAAAAAAACTAACAATTACCAAAAAAACTGAAAGGCATTAATAAAACTAAGTGACCCAAGAGATTTTTCCCTGTTCATTTGAATATTGAAATGATGCTTTCACCCTTCTATAAAAACTAACAAAACTTGCAATGGAAGGTAAAACTATTATTTTCAAGGGATTCATTAGATGTTATAAAATTGATGGGTCATAAATCGGTTATCACACTTTTTTTATCACAATAAAATGAGTTTGTTGCCCTTGAAAGCAAAACAATATATATATTTTATGGGTATCATTATTTTTTTAATATTATTTGCACAATAAAATTATGTTGATATCTTTGAAAACAAAATAAATAAATAAATAAACAAGCACCAGGGCCTTGAAAAAAAAATAAACTAGCACCAGGGCCTTGAAAAAAAAGAAACTGTCACCAGGGCTTTTTATACTTTTCCTTTATTTAGGCAAAGTAAAAAAAAAAAACTATTTAAAATAATAAATTGCATGCTAATCCGATTGGAAAAAAAAGGATGGACCGACTACTAAAATATATCTCTATTGCTTTTCAGACTATAAGACGGACATCAATTACTTCAAGAAACCAAAGCAATCAAAATATTTTTCCGAGTCCCAAACGGAAGACAAGATCCCTATATATTCACTCAACCAGCCTTGCAATTCTCTATCCAAAAACAATTCCTTCCCCGTGCTCCGTAGTCTCTAGTCATCACCGATCTTTCTTCTTTCAAGCCCTTTTGTTGCATAAACATGGCCCGTTCTGTGATTTTTCTGGCCGCCATCTTTCTTTCTTTCTGCACATTGTCATGCATAGCACAACAACAACCATGCACGACCTATAAATTTTCAAACAACAAACAGTTCTCTTCTTGCAGCGACTTGCCTGTTTTGAGCTCCTCTCTTCACTGGAACTACCATCCATTATCCAACAGAGTTGAGGTTGCCTTCAGGCATACTGGTGTGACCGATCGCAGATGGATTGCTTGGGCTATCAATCCAACTTCAGGAGGGATGATTGGTTCCCAAGCAATCGTTTCTTTTCAGAGAACAGATGGAAGTCTTGCGGTCTATACTTCGCCTATAACAAGTTATGGAACGCGATTCGAACAAGGAAATCTTAGCTTTCCTGTCTTGGACTTGTCTGCTACTAATCAGAACAATGAGATGATAATCTATGCAAGCTCAGAGCTCCATGAAAACATCAGCACAGTCAATCATCTCTGGCAAGTAGGCCCAATGTCTGAAAACACTCCAATGATGCATAGTGTTGCTCCATCCAGTCCCAACGTCAAATCCATGGGGAGTTTGGACTTCCTTTCAGGAAGGATTAAAGCGACAAGAAGTTCTTCAACAACACTGAAAAATGTCTATGGAATATTAAACACAGTAAGCTGGGGTATTCTAATGCCTGTTGGGGCCGTCATTGCCAGATACTTGAAAAGGTTCGAATCTGCAGGCCCTTTATGGTTCTACTTGCATGTCAGTTGTCAACTGCTGGCCTATATTCTTGGTGGTCTGTCTGGATTTGGGACTGGAATATTTCTTGGCATAAGGTCTCATGGAATTGAACATAGCTGTCACAAAATCATCGACATTGTCCTCTTCTGTCTTGCAACAGCGCAGGTGTTTGGTGGTCTGGTCAGACTTGACAAAGATAGCAAGTATCGTCCCTTCTTCAACTAGTTCCACTTCCTGGCGGGTTGCTCAACACTTATCCTAAGCATATTCAACATATACAAAGGATTTGACATATTGCACGCCGTAAGATTTTGGAGGCTTACCTACAGTGGTATAATACTAACTTTGCTACTGGTCACGCTAGTATTGGAAATATGCACAAGATGGTGCCTGCCAATAACTAAGCGTTCGATGTCAAATACCGTGGACAAAAACACATCCACTGTCGCTGCAGTAACTGCAATGGAGGTTTAGATTTGGGAAGCGTAATGCTGCATTGGAACATGCGATTAATTAAAAGAGAAACTTGTCTGCAGTTGGTCTAGGTGCACTACTAGTGGAGGAGGTTCTGATGGAAAATATTTGATCTACACTGTTTTTAATTTGCCCAAAAGTAGTTTTTCTTTTTAATTTTCATTGTTTACCTGTAATTGACTCACAACTTCCTTTTATATTGAATAATTATTATTTGAATCCTTTATACTGATTCTATTAAGCTTGGGATCACTATTTGTTTTTCCTACTCTGCTATCCCATGCTATAAAGGAGCAGAGGGCATGTGCAGGTTCTCGAAACAAGTTGACTCTTGTCAAAGTGGTGAGCTCGATGAAGGTATTGTAATACTCAAAGTATCAAGACATATATGAATCAACCTTTAATGGGCTACCCCCATGGTTAAAGGTGGAAAGCTACCTGGACTCTTAGGACTAAGAGCGAGAGACTCACGAAGAAGTAAGGCGTGGTTCTTAGGGTAGAACAGAGGGCAGACGCAACTCCGGGATGAGTAGACTCTTGGAAGAGTGGTGAGCTCGTGATCATATTGAGATACTTAGATAATGATTGTCGCACTTGGAAATAGAAATTTTCGTTTGAGGGGGTGTTGTAAGCCTTGATGTGAAGCTTGATAAATCATTCCGGATCGAGCATGGTTGATAAGCTCGAAGGGGAATGTTGTGTGTCCCAGAGACAAGCGTTAACACTTTTCAGATGTGAAGTGGCAGACCATCTGGTTGTAGTGATCCTTTTGTGTGAGAAAAGGTGTGCTTTGGTGACTCTGGTGATTGAAAGATGTGGCAAGTACCTGTAAACTTGACCGAAGATGCTTTCAGAATGGTAAGCTTGGAAGAGCTGCAAGATGCAAGCTTGTGCTGAAGAAGCAAGATGACAGTTGCCCCACATAAATGGCAAAGGGGGTGATTGTTGTGATATTGCCACTTATGTGGTAGCAGCCCTACTCTAGGAGAGGGTTGCCATTGTCAAGAGCCTGGAGCTGGAGTTGCACCAACCATGTGCACCCATCCAAGATGTCAAAGGTTGGCAGCCACCACTGTTGAAGAAGAGCTGGAGTTGGCAGCTACCTTTGTTGAAGAAGAGCTGGAGTTGGTGGCACCATTCTTGCCTATAAATAGGCAGCAAGAGAGCAGAGCAAACTGAGCAGAGGGTGAGAGAAAACCAGTAGAGAACAAGAGAGAAAGAGGGGCTGCCAAGGGCAGCAGCCCTGCTGCCATATGCAGTAGTGTATGAGAGCAATGCGAGTTGAGTTTGAGTGAAGTGATCCTCCTCCTCCATGTGTGTTATAACCCTTTCTCTATATCTCTAATAACATTGACTTCTCTCGTGGATGTAGGCGGTTTTGCCGAACCACGTTAAATATTGTGTCTCAGTGTGCTTAGCCTCCTTTGAGCAACTATCAGTACACCACCGGTCCGCGCATGGGGAGCCGGAATCCCTAACATGTCTTTGATGGATTTCCTTTGATTTTCCTTGTCATTAAACCCGTTCTTTTGTGGTATTAGAGCCAGGATAGCTGCATTGCAGAATCTGACAACGCAGTTGTTAGCAAAATTGGTACCAGGATATTGTCGAGGGAGGAATGCAGTGGTTATGGGGCTGGGATGAAGGGGATGATAATGGGTCATACAATTCCGGAAGCTAGGAACAATGGGGGCTTATAGTAATGGAACATTTGGGATCAATGTAGAATGTCAAAAGATGTATAATGAGTTGCCTAACGTTTTGGAGATCAACATGAATTCATAGTTATGAGAGATGTCATCGAAACCTTGGAATCAGAAGAAAAAAACACACACACACAGAGTTAAGAATGCCTTATGTATTCCAGATAGAGGACCAAAAGAAGTAGAAATTAATTGATGGCTTGGGGATTTCACGTTCGATTTTGACTAAGAACTTGATTATGGTGGTTTGGTAGTTTGAATTGTGGGGTGCTGTAGAGGGAGGAATGCAGTGGCTTGGTCGAGGAAATTTTCAGATTCGGTGGAAATGCTTTGTGATTGTTCTTCTCCTGAACATGTGTCTACGTTTGCTGCATGGATGAAGGGGAATTATCATGGGGCACACAATTCAGGAAGCTAGGATCGATGGAGCTTATAATGATAGATTATACAATAATATATCCAGCCAGCTCAGATAAACCTAGAGAGTTGATTAATTTGACATTTGTTTCAAAAACACATGGAAAGAGTGAAATTTCTTTGCTGAGTGCACATTATTGCCCAATGGATACTATCAAAATGGCATCCACACAGCACAGAACAACATGCACACACACAGGCATATGAGATGTACTTGTGTCTGTGCAATGCGTGTGTAAATTTACGTGGAGAGACTTATTTCCAAAACAAATAAAAAGAGTGTGCTATGTGCAATCACACTTGTATGAACATGTGCATCATGAGTGTTTGTATATATGTAATTGATGGGCTACCATAAACTGGGTATGCAGGCCATAGGAATTGTGTATGTTTCGAAGCATGACAGTGCACAGATTTATGAAGTGAAATTATGCACAGTATCCAAGTGTTGATTCTTGGATAATTAATGCACCAAATCTGAAGCGATTTTGAGAAAAAATGATTACTTTGTCTTTATGCAATCTAATGGTGTTAGAATTGGCATCTCTTGTTAAAGACTTTTGGTTCAGATTGAATTATTTCTTTGGTGCACCATATTGAATTGTTTGGAATTCAGTTGGAGAAGTGTTTGTTAGTCGAACTATAGTTTTAGTAAATTTTCCGACATGTTAGGTGCAACTAATTAAAGAACTCTTGAAGCTGTTGTGCAGATAATGTAGTAAGAAATCAACAAGAGGTTGTGTCCCAAGTATCTGATCCCAAGTCTACATGAACATTTTGAAACATTCAATCAAACAAGTTGATATGATTCTTTACAACTCAAAAAGTTATTTTGATACATGCAACAAGCTTACTTGTTGGATAATTTTACAATATGGGAGGAAGGTTGTTCTCCTTTTCATACAAATCAACAACCTTCACATTTCAATCAACATTTTTCTTGTTGCTAAGACCATTTCGTCGTGTAGGATTTACATTCAATATGCTTTGTCAATCTGTGCTATTCTTTTCATGGATTGAAAATTATAATTATAAGTATTTTCTGGAAGTGCTTGATTTTTTGTGCCAGATCTAAGCTTTTCACAATATACTTGTTGTAACCCATTTATAGGTACCCTACAAATAAAATAAAAAGAAAAAAAATAAAATAGTGTCGTTTTGAGAGACACTGTTCCTCTCTCTCTCTCCTCGCATGCTGCTGCAAAAAAACCTAAAACCCTATGGCTAGAAAACAGTGCAGGCATGCCCTGCAAAGCCACGCCCGTTGGAGACCTCACCGGTGTCCCCTGCTCCCCATGCGCAACAGCAGGCCGCTCCCCTTTTGCCTATAAATATTGCTCTCAACACTAGTACTATCGTGGAGGAAGAAACGAAAGAGAGGGGAAGTTTTTTTGAACGAGAGAACGAGAGAGAGTGGGTTTTTTCTTTTTGGAAACTGAGGGGGAAAAAGAAGAGAGAAGGGAGGAGTTTTTTTTTGAACGAAAGACCATAGAGAGGTGAGAAACACGACAGAAGAGAAAGAAGGAAAACAGAGGGGAAGAGAAGAACTGTAACCTCTCTCTCTGGTCTCTCTCTCCACCGTTTGAAACAACACTGCCACCGCCTACCTTGCTCTTAAAACCACCGCTTGGAAGAAGAAGCAGAGAAGCAAGGTGACTGAACAAGGAGAAGAAGTAACGCAGAAGCAGCAGAGAAGAGGAAGAGCGACCACAGCCGGCTGCCGCGACACCAACGCCACCAGGAGCGCAAACACAACAGCATTACCCACGCCATCGTCATCCTTCCTCAGCTCATCATCTTCCTCCCACACGCCGCGACACCATTGAAGAAAAAACAGGAACCTGCACCTCTACGTAGATGAAAAAACAGCAGCAAAACACTGCCCTCCCAGTAGACAACAGCACCGTGAGAAGCAAACGGGGAAGGAAAACAGAGGCTGGCGCCTCTGCACGGGGAAGAAGAAGAAAGAACAGATGTTGTCACCGGGCTCCCCAGCCACCGACCACCGTCCCAGCCATCCTCTGGTCAGCTGCCACTAGCATCACCGCGAGCGTACGCCATTACCATCGTCTTCAGCATCATTTCCGCCACCAGGTTTGCTCCCCTCGTCTCTGTGTATGTAATTCCATTCTTTGCATTTCACTGTTCAAGTGAATTATAATTCACTTGAACAGTAATATTTGAATATGTTACTGAGCATGCACGCGTGAGGAAGTTCACGCGTGCCTTTTGTTTTCCCACCCGGGTTAACCCGGTTAGGCCTGTTGGGTCCAGCCCAGCCACATGGACCGAACTAGGTCCAGCAAAAAAAAAACATAAATAAAAATTCTTCAAAAATTATTTCAAAGAATCTGTGATTTTCTGCAATTTTGTTACTGCATTTTTGATCAATATCGGTTTGTATTTTTATACTGTAAAGATACAAATTCGGTATTAAAATACCCGGTTTTCATTAAGTCATCAAAAAGAATTTTAAAATAAAAATGTTTTGTTTTCATGTATACGGCCTAGTCTCTCCAAAATATATAAAAACAAAAAAAAATCCTTGCATCATATTTTCATACAACAGAGAAAAATTTCAAAAAACATTTATGTATTAGCATGCGTTTTGGCTCTAATAACCAGTTTATTAAAGCCACGAGAACTAGGCCAATATTTCAAAAATTCCAAAAAAATTATTTGGTTTTCTTTTAATATCTGGGGTTACGGCCTTATACGTAGGACGTATTCCGGATATTAAATTCTTGTTTTGAGGATAGATTTACCCGATAAGATAAGGATCTCCTTACCGATGATGACTTTTTTTAAACCATACCAACAACTAGAAAACACGACAAGACTTTAGATTTTATCAGACAATAAAGTAATGCAGCTTACCTTAGGTAGGACGTATTTTGGGGTGCTAATATCTTTCCTTTACGCAACTAGTCCCCGTGCCCGATCTCTGAGACCAGTTAGGGTTCCTAGTGACCAAAATACTAGGTGGCGACTCTCATTCCATTTTTCACCGATAAAAGACTAGATTTTATTGTCCCTCCATATTTGCCAGATAAAGATAGATATTATACATTTTAGATTGAAGTAGAATATTCATCGCGACGCCGCACACCTGTGATAATACTTATGGGATGGGAATGATCTTTTTATTTCGTAGCAAGGACATAAAAGAATTACAGGTTGATTTCTCTTTATTTTGAATGTATGCTTCTGTATGGTCTAGAGACATGCTTCCACAAAGAAGTGTATATAATTAACTAGAATTACTCATGTTGTTTACATCGGATCTTCATTAATCATCAATCCATGATTGAGAAATATCTATTGCTTACCATTCAAATGTCCAGTGCATCATTATCCTATATTTATGTCGTGGACAGGGTTTTGCTGCAGCATCATATGCATTGCTAGGTTTGTACATTTTCTTCCTCATGGACAGGCTCTCTATTACTTTTCAAGAACAACTCCCTAAAATGTTGAAGAGTTTGAAATACTTCAGTTGTATTATATAGAACCAATGATATAAATTCTGGTTTTCTTTATATATTTTTTCTTTTCTTTTTTGTTGCTTTCCTCACATTCTTCTTGCCAACCAAGCTTGAACTTTGTTTCAGAGTGGGAGAAGACCTTACAGTTTATTGCCATCATTGGCCTCAGTCAGGTACACTTTCATTTGTTATAGTGCTCTGGTTAATGTTTCTTTCACACACACATAGATGTTGATTTCTAAGCTGATAATGATTAAAACAAACTTCACACATTCTGATATTGTGCTAATACTCAGATCCTTTGATGTAATCCATGAAAATAGCATGTATACGACCATTAAGCTAGATTCCCTTTGTCTATTTTGCATGTGTCCTAGGGAAAGGTTTATGTCATTGTTAAATTTAGTTAAGTGAACCTTGAGTTTCTCTAATTATTAGTTTCTCACACTCTGTCAGACTATTTATCAGCGGGTTGCTTCTTACAATGGCCCTGAAGATTTTAAACAAGATGTGTATTTATGGTGTAATTGGCACAATTTTGTAAATCATAATGGAAACCAGGTCTGAAATCAAGTCTATGTTTATTCATGCTCAATGAATTATATAAGACGCACCTAGTATCATGTTAGATAGATAGGTGTCATATGTTAGTACAACATTATTTAGCAACCCAAATCACATGTTTACTGGGACGATGAGTTTTTATTAACAAAATGAACCTTGGTGTTTGCACAGTAAAGGGCACGGAAAAATTTATATATAGCAAATCTCTTATGTGTCTAAATGTTCTTTCAACACTAGGTTCTTGACCATGTTCTGATCATGTCAGAAGTCTGAGTCGTGTTGATAAGCAAACTGCCTATGACATTATCAAGGTTCATATTTCCTAACCTCCACCAGAAGTTTAGAAGTTATTTAATCATTTTCACAGTTGGATTCTTTTCAGTAGTTGGATCATGTTTAACCAAGTTTTTGGATTGTTGAGATCTTGATTACCTGGGATTTCAAATGCTTCTTTGAAGGCATTTGCTCTCTCCTGTTAGACTTGGAGTCGAGGCATTTTCATGGGCAGCAGGAAAACTGGAAAACAACCGCATTGGTTTTCCTACGTCACCTTCATCTTCAGATGTTCAAAACCGGGTGCTGCAAGCTGCTGCAAAGCATGAATCCCAACTATCTGAAACTGAAGTTCAGAATCCATCACCTGAATCAGTGACTCCATTAAATGAGAAAGTAGATATTTCAGAAGCATAGGCATCGAGGCAGCGTTTATTGGAGTGTGGTGTATAATTATTGGAGGCGGCATTAAATCTAAGAAGATCACTTGGCTAAATCTAAGAAGAGGTCTAGGTTGTGGCGATGGTAGACACACTCATAACTTATCTGGTAAACACACTCATAACTTTCAGACGCCTTCAATCTTGTCAAGAGATTCTATGGATCCAGTTTTATAATGAGGCTGGTTAGTTGTAAAGGTCCCGAATTCTTCTAAATTTGGTTCAAAAAATGTTTATTTAAAGAGTTATAAAATATGCAATAGCAGAATCTTGAATACTTACTGTTTTTCTTTTGTTGTTAGTATTCATTAGTTAGATGGTTGTTACAGTTAGTTGAGGAATTAGTTTTAAAATGAGGATATAATCTAGAATTTTTGAGTTTATTTATAATGAGCCGAGATCTAGAATTTTTCTAAATTAGGTTCAAAAAATAGGTTCAAAAAATATTGTCTGAGCTAATATTGAGTTTATTTGAAAGAGTTACAAAATATACAATAATAAAATCTCGAATTTAAAGTTTTTATGTACTTACTGTTTTTCTTGTGTTGCGTTCTTAGTTTATGTAATTTGGTTAGTAAATGACTATAGTATTCTGCATGTGCAAGAATAAATGCGCTCGATGGTTGTTATAGTTAGTTGAGGAATAACAGAAAGTTAGTTCGTTAGGCAGTTGCAAGGGAAGAACAATATTTACAGCTATCTTGAAAACCAAGTAATAATTGAAGAACAATTTGCAGTAATTACAAAACTCTCTCCCCCTTTCTATTTCTTTTATATCTCCCAAAATTTTCTTTTGAACTTTTTGTCCGCCGGTATATTTTCATCAAAGTCCAGATACACCCCACAACCTTTCAACTCGGAAGGCCTTCGGATCTCATGACCTCCCTTCCCAATTCCATGGTTGTGAATAGAATGGTAGAATTTAATTGTAACTTCATTGCCAGAATATTCACGTAAACGATTTACCAAATTGAAATTACTGTAAAGTAGAACCATGTGATCCGAGTCCCATTTCTTCATGTTAAATGTTGTAACATTTGTATTCCCGGAAGCTAAGACGACTTCATCATCACCATCATGCTCACCGTTTTTACTCTTAACATGGTAATCACAATATACATTAGCATCATAACGATCATCGAATTCATAAAGCATGTCCTGGGAGGGAAGAGGGAGTAGAAAGACAAGGCAGAAAGCAATTCCCTTGAGCTGATGACAATTTGAGGGCAACTGTATGGTGAGTGAAGATCCAATTCCTTTGTCACCGAACCATTCTGGAATTTCACTCCCCGGTAGAACCATTGGAATACTGCCAAGTGGGATCTCCTCTCCGGACTGTAACACAAAAGTCACATTTCGAAAATGTGATGAATCAAGCAAGAAAGAGAGAAGAAAGAAAGACAAGGGGGTTAAGAGAGATACCTGAATTTCCAAATGCATTGCTGCTACCAGTGGTTTCTGATCCAATTTGACGCAATTTGTAAAATCCAATCCTAACTCTAATCTACCGATATTGGTGGTTTCTAGTGATGCACAGTCATGTGTTGTTATCTTCCTCAGCGAAGGGGGAAGCTCAGGTAACGCTTTAATAGGTGTTCCATGCAAAGTCAGTTCTTGCAAATGTACCATATCTTTGATCGATAAGGGTAGCTCTTTAATAGGCGTTCCATCTAAATATAGATGCCACAAAGATATCATATGCTTAAATGATATCAAAGGTATCTCTTTAATGCCTGTTTTACTCAAGTAAAGATAACGCAAAGATTTCATTGGCACTGTGATTTCTGGGAAGCTCTCAAGTTTTGAGGAACCAATCATATTCAAATTGTAGAGTCTTGTGAGATACTGGATTGATGAGGGCACCTCTTTAATAGCAGTTCCTACTAGAGATAAGTCTTTTATATCCTCTAAATTCTCCGGAAACTTGGTCATCTTTGAGCAACCACTTAGACAAAGACATTGCAACTTGCCAGTAACTGATTGTGGAACTTCTTTGATTGAAGTTTGTTCCAACCGTAACCATTCCATATTTTGTGAAATCGTTGGACACGTGGTCACATCTAGGCACTGACCTATAAAAAGTATTCTGAGAACCTTTGAATCAAGCATTGGAAAACTTCTAAGATTATCGCAAGCAGAGAGATCAATTTCTTCCAGCTTGTCAAGATATTGAAGAGATGACGGAACCTCGGTTAAACTTGGACAGTCCACAAGTCTTAAGGACACTAAATTTTTTGCCATTGATAGATCTGGCAATTCCGTCAAATATGGAGAGTCAGATAGGTCGATTGTTCTTAAATTTCCAACATCCTGTCAACATAAAAAGGCATAATTAGAAAGTTAGCACCTCCAACTTCATATTTCTGATCATAATCTGTAGCTATTAAATCATACCTTTACTCCTGTCCAAAGTTTTACAAGCTTGCTTTCGCGTAGGTGAAGCTCGACAAGGTGTTCAGCACGAAAAGATGGCGGCAAGGATTTCAAAGGGAATTCATCCCATCGCAGATATCTCAGCTCATTAGGAAGATATTCGAGGCCAGTAGGAGGAAGGTGCATATTATCTTCTTTGAAGGAACGACTGTCATAGATATCGTAATAGAAATTGAGAAATCTAAGACCATCCATCATTGCGAAGGCATCAGATTTCAAGTGTATCTCTCCCCAGATATCGGACATGTTGAAAGATATGCCTTTAATTTTTCGAGTTCCCTGTTAAACAAGAATAAAGAATAAACAAACAATAATAAAATCTACTCAAACACATCAACTTTTGAGCAAATACATGAACGACAGTTAATGGCTGTAGCTTTAACCTTATTTTCCTCCAATACTTGAGCGACATCAGGAAAATGAAATAACCTGCTACGTTCGCCAGGAAAATCAGATTCTGCACGAACAATGTTCAATGCCATTTCATATAGTAAATCATGCATTTCTAGCTCGTCATCAGTTACAGTTATGAGACACTTATCAATGAGCGTGCTTATATCGAACTTCACAGACCGACCATATAAGCAATCTAATATTCTTGTTGCTTCGTCTGGCTCCAATCCTATGAAGAGATGTGCTATGTCAAGAAATATGGATTTTTGTTCTGAATCCAACCCATCGTAACTAATTCTCAACACCCTTTCGATTTGAGGAGGCTGAACTAGTTTATTCAATGCACTGCGCCATTCTTCTATGCTT
>Ga0325401_1004087_pt1 | contig 13649 bp, 8 predicted proteins | sample PopdelMetagenome_FD_205666 | JGI IMG/M metagenome (GOLD analysis project Ga0325401, IMG submission 205666) | Populus deltoides microbial communities from Bellville, Georgia, United States - Xylem-PdKOR-R2 | ecosystem: Host-associated > Plants > Phyllosphere > Stem > Wood/Secondary xylem | place...
AGACCTAAGTAAATATGGGCCAGACACAGCTTTTCGACTTTAAAAATAATAAAACAATATCAAAATACCAAAATGCCTCCATGATTATAGAAAATTACACAAAAAACAGTGTGAAAGAACAAAAATACTCGCATATGCAAAGCTTATTTTTTGTATTTTCCAAGGTTAAAAATATATTTTAACTATTAAATAATTTGTGAAAGGTCAAAAAAACCTATGGGTAACAGGTCTTAATTTTGTTAACCTTGGAGATAGAATAATATTTTTACCATGCAAATAAACATGAAAAGACTACCATACCCCCGCTTAAAAGTTTAATGACCAACGAGCCCATGAAAAATACTAAAATACCTAAATAACTAGGGTTTCAATTTTTTCAACCAAAGAGCAAAATGATAGTTTAATTTTCTATAAAAAAGACAACATTAGCCTCATCCCAAGCCTTTGGAGCTTGGAGAATTCATTGTGCAAGTCTATAGTGGATTGTGTCTTAGTCCATAGTACACTTGCACATGGTTGTCAGACCCAAGCCGCTTGAGTCTGGTAACCATGCCAAACCCAAGATGCTTGGGTATTGCAAACATGTTTGATTTGACAAACAACAAACAAAGAGGATAATTGTGCATTTTAGTTGTCAGGAGAGAGAAAAAAAGAAAAAACACAAACAATCAATCACCGGTGGCAATCTAATCATTATCAGTGTACATGTGCCACACCATGTGGAAGAGGGCGTGGCTGCACATCTAGTTGGATAACAGATGGCCAGATTTAGCTACCGGAAAGTGTCATACATGTTTTTTTAATGGTATAGGCATCGCCCACTCGTCGGGAAAGAAAAAGAAAGCCAAAGAAACATTTATTCGCTCGCGAAAAGATGAGAAAGTGAAAGTGAAATTATTATTATAATCCACAGTAAAAAATCTCTTAATCTAATATGATTTTTCCACACCATTTTAGTTGTTATTGTAATGAAGGTCAAAAGTTTATTGAAGAAAGTAATGAAGCTCAAAATTCAAGTAGGTTTTGCTAAACACAACAACTCCTTTTATTATTTTTCTTATATATATTTTGAATATTTAAGGTGTTTTTATATAGTCTTACAAGCTCTTTTAAAATATTATAACTCTTATAAACTTTAAATTTCATTAACTCTCAGCTGATAATAAATTCTAACAATATGTTCCCTAATCTTTCGAGGAATTATGCAAATCAGGCCACGTTCATTGTTCGGAAATTCTAATGCAATAAAAGCATACACCACGGAGAGAGAGGGGAGTAATGCACTCAAAATAAGTTGATCATGTTGCTTCCAACGAAAGAAAGAAGGGCTGATTGTAGAAGAAGAACTAACAAAACTGTCAGAAACATGAGATGAATGACACGACATTGAGCCGTCAATTAACAACGTGAAAAAAATCTTTCAAATTTGATACCTTCACCTTAATAAATTATGCAAATACCACTTTATCATTTCTAGTTTTATAATTTTAGTGTTGGAAAACATATTTATATTATAATGCTTTCGATCCAGTTGTTTGATCAATGTTCCACTACTTAAACCAGTACATAGTAATTCAATAGTTTGATTAGATCTATGTTCGAATAACATGGTTAAAGAGTTCTTATCAAAAATTAACACTTAATCAAACAAAAAACAAAAAAAATCCAATCTCATTACTACTTAAATAAAATATAAGCCTCGAAACAAAACAAAATAAAATGTAAATATATCTTGTAAACAACCAGTTTCAACTCCTCTGGAATTGAAATAAGCTTTGAATATCATGTAGCTTGGAGATAATGATGGCAACACTTATAACTATCGTATAATTTTATCATAGTGGTCTGAAAAACAAAGGGAAAAAAACAGGGTACTATTTCACTATTTATATAATCTTTACAATACGGGTCCTCTAAATGCGTACAAGTGCATTGCAGATGTGAAAACGATATGATCTTTCTGAGGTTGTGAAGCTCAAAAGTTTACTGAAGAAAGTAATTGAATTATCCTAAAGAGGACCATAGGAGGAACATGAAAAAAGAATTAAAGAATAAAAAGATGTAAGAATAATCTTTCGAGCACTTATGCAAATGAAGCTATGTTTGTTGTTTGGAAACTCTAAAGCAAGAAAAGCATAACCAAACTAGTGGTTAGTTTTCTGTATTTTAATTGTCTGTGAGCCTATGTGCGGCACCATTGGATTCATTAGACAGATAGATCAATTTATAAGTCTATCATGGAGTGCTAAAAATCCGAGTGTGGCCTGTCCTCTTATGTAGTTCTTCGTATAAAGATCTCTCTCTCTCTAAGGAAATTACATGTTTCATTTGATACATAGGCGTGTGCAGTTATGATTTAAGATTTAAGTTTTGAAAGAGATCACCAGTAAATTGATCCTTACACTACAACATTCTAATGTATTACTTAGAACTAATACTTAGTTCGGTTGGATAGTTCAATATAGTTGAAATGTACGTAACACCAATGCCAATATATTTGCCCCAAAATCTAGTTTGATATATGATAACGAAATTAATTAATTGAATAAGTCAATCAATGATGACAAAGTTACAATAAAATATTGGACTGAAAATATGAGCAAGATCAATTTTAGATGTATATCATGTTTATAAGAAGGCTAGCATATGCATGACTTGAGCTTCATATTCACTGAGAACTCAGTAAAGTAAGTCGCCACGATGGCTAAGTCTGCTTTGGCCAATGTCTTGATCCTTCTTGTGAACTCGAGCACTTTACTTACTTCATTTGCTTATCCCAGCTGCACTTACTTCCTCCCACCCTCTAAGCCACCAAACTATCCTCCTAAGTCACCACCAGTACACATACCACCACCACTGAAGCCTCATGTAACTCCTCCAATAAATCCACCACCACCTTCTCTTCCACCACTAAATCCTCTAGTGATACCAAAACCATCAATCGTGAAGCCGCCACCACCTGAAACACCATGCCCTCCTCATCTATCACCACCAGAGCTATGCCCACCACCACCACCACCAAAACAAGAGACTTGCCCCATTAACACTCTCAAGTTAGGTGCATGTGTGGATGTATTAGGTGGACTAGTCCATATTCGTACTGGCAGTAGTGCCAAGGATGAATGCTGCCCAATGCTTGAAGGTCTTGTAGACTTGGATGCTGCTTCATGTCTTTGCACCGTCATCAAGGCTAAACGTCTCAGCATCAACCTTATTATACCCATTGCTCTTGAGGTCCTTGCTGACTATGGCAAGACCCCACCTCCAGGGTTCATGTGTCCTGCCTAATTAATCAGGTTCCAGCTAACTTGAATCTTCAGGCTTTTGTTGTATATAAAAAAAAATTGTGTTGGTTTTAACAGAATATTCAGTAAAATTCATAGTTTGCGCTCTATGTTTGATGATTGCAGGTTGTGCTGTAACTTACAGAGTATACATGTGTGAGCTTGAAAACATAATTAAAGAATAATTGCACGAGGGATCTTCAAGTGGCTAGAATAAAGCAGTTTTCTATAGGATACTTGTGTTTTGTTTTCCTAGAGAATTTTCTTCTGTTCTTTCTTTCCCTTTTCAAGAGAATATATTGTGTGTTAATTTGTTTTACTCATGGTGTATCAAAAGTACTTTGTAAGGGGCTCAGGCTACATGATATGGATTAATTAGTTTAAAAAATTATAATGTTTGTGGCCATCTTTCTCTCTCTCGAGCAAATTCTGTGATGTGACCTAAAGTAATGTACAGGGGTAGTGCTTAGTTCATCAGTAAAAGCTAGAAATGGAAAAGGTGAAGGAAATTATAGTGGCATCGAATGGGCTCTTTTACATGTATTTTATGTGCTCAACGACAATTTCTTTGAATTACATGACAAAACTAAACCCTAATTTCACCACATAAATAAGGAAGGCCACGGTTATTGTAGAGCTACAAATGTTGGCGAGGATATTTTAGCAGGTTTATGTGGGCGATTTTATTTAATATATAGTAATTAGTAAATGAATATTACTAATACGATATTACCAAATATCTTAAGATAATTGACATGTATTTATATATTGTTCGTCTTATCATTAGTGTTGTGTGTGTGTGTGTATAACATGAAATAATATATTTCTATAACAATCTTAAAATAAATTTATGTTCTTTTAAAATATACAAAAGACATCTCTTTTATCTTGAAATAATAATTAAAATTATTTAAAATTTTTAATTATCAAACATTATTTCTATAATAATTTTAATATATTTTTAAACAAAAAATATTTCAAAAATAATTTATACTGGACTTCCAAACATGCTTTAAAAAAAAATAAAAAACAAATCTAAATGGGTTTAAAATCATATTAGGATTTAGGCATAAACTTTAAGGCCAAGCCCAATATTTACAGTATTGCCAACCCAACCCAACCCACTGAGTCAGCTGTTTCCCCTCTTCTTGAGCAAGAAGTTAAGGCAGAGCTACAAAGGAAACCCGTATAAAATCAGCAAAAAAGTCGAAGCTTTCTTCAGTTCTTCAAAATAACTCGCGTCATAAGACACACAACATTCCTCTAAATCACTCGCAGTTTACAGGTAATTAGCTCTCTCCTTCGATTCTTAATGCTATTTGTGTCTTCTTCTCTTGATTCCATGAACTGGGTCTTCAAGATTCAGACTTTTTATAATCGTTTTTTTGTTGTTGTGTTTGATTGTGGTTTTTTATTGAAAATTAATCATGGGTTTTTGTTTTTAAGTGTTCTTAAGTTAGTTTTGTAGTTGTTTACATAGATCTGTTTGTGTTTTTGGGTTATTGTTACAGTGGTAAAGCATAAAAGTGTTTGCTTTTTTGTTTTCTGATTTTGTTTCTTGGTCTCGAGGGGTTTTAGTTGGTAATACTAGTTCTTATAGGTGATTTTTCATGGGTTTGATGTGATTTGTAGGTGGATTCTGAATTGGAACCTGGGTTAGTGTCTTTACATAGACTTTTTTGAGATTGAATGTTTTTTGTTGAAAGTGGAATTTCGGAACAGAAAACACATTGTTGATTGTGTAGTATAGAGACGTAAAATTTGAGAAAACAGATTTTGAATTTAGTTTGGCAACTTCACTAGGAATCGTTGATTGAATATGGGAGATGAAATAGAACAATTACGGAACTACACCTTTGTATATTTGCTAAAGATGACTGATGTTTGGATTTTTGTTGTAATATGATTTGTTATATGTCCTTTATAATACTTTTGACAGGTGTAATGGAGTTGAACAATGGTATGAAAACATATTTTGGAATATGGATTTTTGTTACAGTATTGTTCTTAACTATTTAATTTAGCATGTTAATTTTTTTAGTTAGAGTTTTCAATGTCTTTTTTAAGTTGTTTTGGATGGCCAAGATCTTAAATGAAGGGTTAACATTGCTTTTAATTACAGTTTTAAGGTTTTATTTTCATAAATTCATTCCTCCTTTATGTATTCATGACTTCTTGAGTTATTACAATTCCTAGTTATTGACATTTTCAGCTTCTTTTGGGAACTTTAGGGTTTGCACATGTAGTTTCCAAATGGCCTCTTCTCCTTTAAGAAACTCAAGTTTATGCATATCCTTTAAAAATTTCATGCATGTGTATGTGATACATGTTCTTCTATGCTTGCATTTGGCTCTTTGGAACTGTAAATAGGTATGTGGTTTCCACTAGGCAAGTTTTATGATTTAAAATGTTGCTCATTTCCTTCAAATATATTCCTTAAAAATGGCTGAGCATGAAAAGGAGATGTAAAGGGGCTGGATTGGGAAAATGGCACAATCCTTGCATCTCTTAACTTTTCTGGTTTATCAAATTTTTTTCTTAAAAAAAATGAAGAATTTACTGTATGGTCAATTTGCAAAATGCATCTCGTACATTTTACCATTTCATTTTATGGAAATTTCCACAACTTTTTGACTTCTTTTTGGTTCTTGAAGCTTCATTATTTCTGAAACATTTTTCCTATTGTTTTAAGTTTTCACTCCTGAGCTGATCATGCTTCTTGCATAACTAGCTATGCTGTACTCTAAGAGTTGCTCTAATTTCTGTATTCTCTGATGTGTTGTGTGCTTTCATTTTTTTGCATGTAATTAATCTTCTGTGCGAGTGTCTGACTCTCTTACCGTGGATTCCCCAACCCTGCTTTCTGGCCTTTCCTATTTATTTGATTGCAAGGGTAAGATATTTTTGTTCTGTTTGTTGCTTGCTCTTATTAAGTTCTCTTCTTTCAGTGTAACGAAAATGTCTAGGAGATATGATAGCCGCACAACAATCTTCTCCCCTGAAGGACGCCTGTATCAAGTTGAGTATGCTATGGAGGCCATTGGAAATGCTGGTTCTGCAATAGGAATATTATCCAAAGATGGGGTTGTCTTGGTTGGAGAAAAGAAGGTTACATCCAAGCTATTGCAAACCTCAACTTCCACTGAGAAGATGTACAAGATTGATGATCATGTTGCTTGTGCTGTGGCTGGAATTATGTCTGACGCCAACATCCTCATCAACACTGCCAGGATCCAAGCACAACGCTACACCTTTGCATACCAAGAGCCAATGCCTGTAGAGCAACTAGTTCAATCCCTTTGTGATACTAAGCAAGGGTACACACAGTTTGGAGGTCTTCGGCCCTTTGGTGTGTCGTTTCTGTTTGCAGGATGGGACAAAAATTATGGCTTCCAACTTTACATGAGCGATCCTAGTGGAAATTATTCTGGTTGGAAAGCTGGAGCAATTGGTGCAAACAACCAGGCTGCACAATCAATGCTAAAGCAGGATTACAAGGATGAAATCACAAGGGAAGAGGCTGTCCAGCTTGCTTTGAAGGTGCTCAGCAAAACAATGGATAGCACAAGCCTTACTTCAGAGAAGCTCGAACTGGCTGAGGTCTTCCTTTCTCCTTCTGGGAATGTGAAATACCAAGTCTGCTCACCCGATGTTCTAAGCAAGCTGTTGGTGAAGTTTGGAGTTACCCAACCTGCTGCTGAGACTTCCTGATTCAAGCTCATTTGTATCTCGTTTCAGTAAATCACTGCTTCAGAGCAATTCATGCTTGTATTATCTCTGTTCTCAGAATGCTTCATGCAATTGAGACTTCCAAGACCATGTGCTTGATTAGAATTACAGTGCTATGAGATACTTTTGTTGGTGAACTAAATTTACCTTTAAACTTTATCATGTTTTGTGTTGAAATTATTACGTTCACGCTACTGGTTTTGTGATTTTAGCGCTAAAATATGCACTTCTAAGTGAATTTTAGACTCATCGTGAAGTATATTGACGTGGGTTGACCAGATAAGCTCTGAGTTGATCTCATAACTCAAACTTTAACTGGGTTAGACCTAGAATCTGGTTAGACAACTCGGTTCTAAGAGCCCATTTGTCTCTACAGGTGGCCCTAAATCTATCATCCAGCACATGACCAAAGAAGCCAAGCCAAGCCGCAAGCCTGGGGCTCAAGCAGGCAAGAAAATATCTCCATTTCTGAATCTGATAGACAAACAAGAAGTGATGTAACATGCAATAGAACGGGACATAATGACTGCCATATTTCCCTCTTATTATAGGTTACATAGCTGACCTTAGTTTCCTGCACAACACTGCTCTATAGTAATGCCTGGGCGGTGAGGGATTCTAATTTTCTTAATTTTGTTGTTAAATCTTAAAATATAGTCATTTTGATTCTTTTTCTATAAATATGTTGTTTGTTTATCTTAGTCAAAATAATATTTTTAAATAAACTTATTATTTCTGTTTAAAAAATATATTTTATGATTGGTAAAGTAAATTAACAAAAAAAATCAAAATAGTATGTTGGTATTTTGTGTGATTAAAAACTAAAAAAAATCATAAAAATAATAAAATTATGTTTAAAATCTATTTAAATATTTTAATAATAAAAACCCAATTTTAATTGAGTTGTCATAAACAATTTATTATTAGTATTATATTTTCATTTCAGATACATAATAATTAAAAAAATATTTATCAAAATTTAAATAAAAACTTATAATAATATTTAATAACCATATCAAAATTAAAAAGTAGATGAATCTAGTAAAAAAAATTTATAATGTTAAAAAAATGCCAAAGAAAAAAAAACAATGGGCTGGGCCCGCTAGCTTGTCCCTATTTTTTTTATAACATATTATCCATCCTTTATTTTCTTTTAATAAAAAAAATATGATAAAAGATAAGTCGTTGTTCACAATTTAGAAAATAGGTAGAAGGCCCATCGCTCGAACCTCCAATCTCTAACTTATGAGATAGCGTTAATCAACTCCCAGCTACAGCTACGATACTTAATTATTATGAAATGATTTAAAAAAAAATAAAATAATAATAATAATAATATGAAGATGCTTCATTATATATAAATAGCATAATAAACTCAAGTTGGTAGAGTGTTTAGGTAATATTTCTACTACAATTATGAAGCAGAAGCTTGTCTTCCCTGGAACTTTAGTTTCTGCTTTCTTATTGAAGGCTGAGGGCCAACTACAAGACCATGTTGACCCTTTGGTTTGTGTTTTGCTATATCTTGCAGGCTGCCCTGCTTAGCCTGTCTTTCCCTCCACAGTGGACATATGGCAGCTACAATCTCTAAAGAAACCTACCTGTGCTAAGATTCTATCCCCGGCCAATTACAGATGTTTCTGTTAAGATTAATAGATTCCAAGCCGAAAAGATTTTTGTCAAGCACAAGACAATTGGCTGCTCTCCTAAATGACAGAGAGATTCTTAATCTAGCTCATCCTTCAAACAAGAACTGAAATGCCACTTCCCTCATGCAAAGACAGCCAACTTCCTTGATTTGATTAATATTGCTTGTAAGAAAATGCTTTGAGTTTATCACCATTGTCTGTCAAATTGATCCGTTTGATGATAAAAGCCAAGAAACTCACATGGACGACATTGAGATAATGGTAATTAGCAGAAGACAACATAATGGGGGTAATTAACAAGATAATCCTGAAATAATGGTGATCAAAGGTAACTTAGTTCTTACAAACTTCTCTCTTGGCTTCTCCGTCACGGTTTCCCCTTATATATTGCTCACGAAAACAATGATCCAAGTCCTTCCCCATCTTACCAAGTCCATTTGTATGTATTACATTGCTGATTCTCTTTGCAGAATGCAATGGGATATAAAATGAGCAAATCCTTAAACTCTGAGCAAAATCCAGGAGCAGGCCATTCCCATGGTTGTGGATCATCCATTATAGAGTTATTAAAGCCAGAATGCTTGAAAGTAAAGGAGTTCCAGAGCAAAAGGCAAGTGCACCAAGAACAGAAGAAGGGTACCAAAGTGAGCAAGTTGACTCTACAGGACTGGCTCTTAACCTCTCCTAACTTGAAGGCAGAACACTTAAGAGTTGGTGAGCTTGGTGTTGTCAAACATGGGTCCAAAAGGGTACACCCATCTAGAGGAAGAGAGAGTTTCTCCAAGGACAGACTACTGGTTCTTGATCGTGTAGCTGATAAAGAAGACTATTCTACTGTTTCTTCAGTGAGTTTACTCAGCAGAACCCAGAGTGGCAAGTTACAAAAGAGGGTGAGCTTTAAACTACCTGAAGAGGCTGACATAATCCTATTTTACTCTCCACAAGACTCATTGGAGAGTCCCCAAGATTGCTCTATGTAATCCATGTTTCCAAGTGTATCAATGGGGTTGGTTTGCTGCTTCTCTGTTCATGACTTTCTTCATAGCCATGTTTCGTTCCTGTTATATCTATGTCATTTAACACTGTATCTCCCCTTTTAACATTATGACTTGGCGCAACTAGCTCCAAGCAACGAATAATTAGTTGCCCTAGTTCGAAGGGATGCACATTGCTTGCAAAAATCACACAAGAAAGGTTTTTTAATCAGTCCTAGTCTTAGACTTGGGAGTTGTGATGATAGCAGTAAGATTCTTCCTGTTGGCATTGAAGTAAAAAACAAATATTGCATCCATGTTACTCTTTACAAGACCACCTCTATCATATCCTGTATGAATCTCCTACTCTGTTTTCATCAAAGAAAACCAACTAAAACAAGCTTCTTAGAGAATCGCGCTGGAAACTTCCTCACGCTGAAACAAGATTGAGACTTTGGACGAGCTTCTAGGAAAAGATTCACAAAGAATTGGCGCTATCTATAGAGTGGTCACGGGTTATTCTCATACTTGCATCGCAAATTACAAGTACATATCTTTCCATGGTATTGGCTTGCCCGCCAGTCATGCTTAAACTTAAATTCTGAAGTTAATGTTTTCTAAAAATTGGTATTTATTGATCCCTTCGAGACTGTCGTAACTAGTTCTGCACTTATTAACCCTCGCCCGGCTTGGAGCTTGACAGAGTTTGACTTGAGCTGGTTTTATTTCTAACTATTTTGATCAATGACTTTGTTAAATTCAATTAGTTGACTCGTGATCTAATTAATCTAATTTAGTTAATTATAAGTAATTTTTTTAAAAAAAAAAACTTAAATGATGTTTTTTAAATAAAAAATTAACCCAAATTAACTTGACGATTCAATAACTTAAACTATAAATCAGGTTAAACTTTAAATCGAGTCGGACAATTATGATTTTACATAATTTGAGACTATTTGTAATAAAAAAAAATTAAATGGCATAGAAAAAATACTGTTACCCCATTCCATTGTTCATCTTCTCATAATTTACTATGAAATTCCCTAATGAATTTTTTTCATTTTGGTGATCAAAGTCTTTCTCTCCTCAATTCAATCATTTTATGGCCAAATTGATAGTCAATTGACTTTGATTTGTTCAATGAGAACATAATTGAAAGATGGGATCGAAGTGAAAAAGGAGCCAAAACTTGGTGGGACTTTCAAAGTTTATATGAAAAGTTTATTTTGGTCCTTAAACTTTATAATTTTATTTTCGATTCCTTCAGTTTTTGAGATTTTAATTTTGATCCAAAACTTTATTTTCCTCATTTATTATTTCCTGGTTTGAGAGAGAGAGATGAGAGAAAGAGAGTCACTGAATTTTGATAATAATAAAAAAAAATCTTGGTTGATACCGATTCAAACCATGAGAAAAGTCGATATTGATGTAAATGAATTTCATTCAATGAGGAGAGTCGCACCTAAATTTTATTTTTCCTTCTCATTGCCTGAAATAGTAGGAACTCAAAAGGTTTATTTTTTAAGGTTGATTTTGGGTTTTTGGATCACTATTTGGGTTATTTGAGGCCATTGATAGGTTTTTCAAGATATATAAACTGTTTTTTAGATGTTTTAGGTAAAAAAAAAGAGTTGAAAATCAAGTCTTTTTTGGGGATAAACCCTTGGCCTAAACTTCTGGTGACCTGTCGGTCGCTTGAAACTGGGCCAACAAGCTATACGTAGCTTTTTTTGTTTGTTAAAAATTTTAGGGGAGGAGAATATCTTGTTTGTCCCTTGAAAAAAAAAAACTCATCTCAAGTACATGGGTCTAGGCTAAAAGGCCCACGTGTTTGGGTTTTTTTTAACCGAAGGGGCGTTGGGTCACCCAAGCCAAACCTGCACATTTGAGCTTTTTTTAGGGTCTATTGGTTTTTTTTTTCTTTCAATTTTATTTTTTAGTTTTGAGTTTTTTTATTGGTTGTTTTTTTCTCAATTTTTACAGATTTTTATGATGTTTTTTAATATAATATTATTTAATTTTTATTTAATTAAAAAATACGCTTTCAAAAAATTTTCCTTGTTTTAGAAGGCATTCTTTTTGCCCAACCCTGCTTATTTCTCTTTACTTTTATTGAATTGCTTTACAATGCATGTTTTTATTTATTATTTTACTAAATAAAACTTTGTTTTCAATAAACAATGTTATTAAATACAATCTAATTTATAACATGTATTTCAATATCAAATATCTACATTCATATTTATCTTCTAATTTTTCAATTTATTCTTTGGTTAAATATTATATAGTTTTTACTTGGTTTTCATATAAAATGATAACATTTTGTTTTTAATATGTGTAACGTTGCATAATATTTTTTCACTTTGATTTTATTCAAATAATTTTATATGTGTGTCTATTTTTATTATCATTTTATTAAATAAAAAATTAATTCTAATAAACAAAGTTATTAAACACAATTGGATAAATAACCTGTGTTGTTTAAATATCATGATATATATCTATCATTTGATTTTTTTAATTTAATCTTTAATTAGTGTTAATATTTTTTTTTATATTTGTTGATACAAATGATTTTTAATTTACTTAATTAAATATACACATAGAATTTTTAATTTACTATTAATGTTTTGTAGGGGTATGATAGTATGAATATATTTGGAAATGTAGTTGCGTTATTTTTTAAAATGTTTTTTATTTCAAAATATATTAAAAATAATATATATTTTTTATTTTTTAAAAAATTATTTTTAATATCAACTAATTTAAAATAAAAATAAATAAACAAATTTAAAAATTTTCAAAAGCATTTTTTAAATACAAAAATAAATAAGTTACTAAATGACAATTAAAAGGAAGGTACCGTACCATGTGCAGAAATTGGAGCACTGTCTGAAATAATCAATGAATCCACCGTCAGTAGTACATTTTGGACCATCCAGGGCATGAAATTACTTACGGGTTCTGAGTTGTACTCTAATAAATTAATTGAATTTGATTTTAACTCCCTAAAGGGTACATTTTGCTAGGTCCATAGCTCATGCTCAAAAGGTGCATTTATGGCGACCAACCACTTCCAGCCAAAACTTATCCCCATCTAACCTTCCAATAAAAACTCGAAAACATTATAGTTAGAGAAAGCATATTGGTTGAGCTACAAATATCTAAACGGCGGCAAATCGCGGGTCATGTCTGAAAACGTAAAAAGACGCTAACATGTAAAAAAACAAGAGACAATTACCATCTAGTCGACAAGAGTAGGAAGCGGATAGACAAAACCGAAAGGGTACCTACCACATATCAGGCACGAGCACGCTAGAGCCAAGCCACCTACGATTCTTTGCTTTTATATATACGCTTTTGAACGGAGGTTGCGAGGCAAGGATAATGGCAGTGGTCAAGAAGATGTTGATGCTTCTGGTTCTAGTTTCTGTGAGCCTTGGTGTTGGAGCCCAGGTGCACCATATTGTTGGAGGGGAGCGTGGCTGGGACCCTTATGCTGATCTTGGTCTTTGGTCCTCCGCTAGAACTTTCAGAGTTGGAGACAAAATTTGTAAGCCATCTCTCTCTCCCTCTCTCGCTCTTTCAATATTTCATTTTCAGAAAGATTTTTTATTCTGATGATAACATCTGTTTGGCTGATGAGAAATGTAAAGAATATCAAATCCATGCGCCTCTCTGAAATATACTGATTTTATGCTATATATATATATAGAGAGAGAGAGAGAGTTTTGTTGCTTGGTTTCATTGAATTCAAAAGTATAAAAATTGTATCATTTTTCCAGGAAAACTCCTGTATTTTCATGGATTTATTATCAAAGTCTTGAATTATAAACTGTCGAAGAAAAAGGAAAGAAAGAAAGAAAAAAGGGGTGCTTGTAAATAAGAAAGAAAGTGAAGGTTCAGATTTGGTAGTAACAGATTCAGCTTGATTAAAATGATGGCAGATTTGGTAGTATAAACTAGTTTGCAATTGCCTAATTACTTATTTTGTTATGAAAATGACCTTTTTT